>FUFK010056359.1_pt1 | contig 32599 bp, 29 predicted proteins | sample 1021851 | NCBI WGS metagenome assembly FUFK01 (sample SAMEA51879418, study PRJEB19060) | metagenome | reverse complement strand
TCCAAATCGATCTCCATTAGCCAAGGTTACTGTATGAACACTTGAGTCACTTGTATCAAGATAATCATAATCTTGTCCGATAGAACCAATATAGGTTGGCATACCTGTAGCAGCAGAAACAACGCTTCCACTATCCATGAACTTAAATAATCTTACAGCACCTGAATTATTTTTATTATTATTTTTACCGTTATCTCCTGTAGATCCAATAGCAAGAAGAGAGCCATCATGATTAAAAGAAACTGCTGAACCTAATTCATCATCTTTTTTTGGAGTTAAATCAGTATGGCTATTTGTGTCAAAATCATTTGCAATTACAGCACACTTATTAGTTTTCGCACAATTACTATTTGAGCTTAAATTTTGATAACCATTGCCAATTCGTGATACAACTTTACCGTTNGAAAAATCTGTATCATCAAAAGCAATTATAAATACTCCGCCAGCCTTAGATATGTCATAACTATTCCTATATTGCTTAAATCCATCATCACCTCTTAGACCAACAGCCAGAAGATTTGCATCACCATCTAATGCTACACTCGAACCAAATAAATCATAAGATTTTACAGTCACCCCTTTTTTAGTAACTCCCTGTCTAAACAAATTTACATTCTTAGAGCCGGTAAAACCACCTCCTATTCTTCCAACAATTTCACCACCTGAGTAAGAAGTATCATCAAAAGTTATTAAATAAACTGCACCAGTTTCTAATGAACCATTATTTGCTGCATCATCACCAGTTGCTCCAACCGCTAATCTAGTACCGGTACTATTAAAAGATAGGGAGCGACCAAACTTGTCATTCTTTTGAAGATATGAATTATCTACATTTTTTCCTCCAGTGTATCCTTTTCCTATACGCCCTATCAGTGTTGCGTTAGTGAAGTTTCCATCATCAAATTGGTATAAATATACCACTCCTGTTTTTGTATTATTTTGCGCTCCACCTTCTCTAGCACCCACAGCCATTAAAGTTGCATCATCACTGATTGCTATATCAGATCCAAAATTTCCACCTCTAGTTAGTTTAGGCTCCCCGACATTAGTTGATGATACAACGGCATAATCCTTTCCGATTAAGCCTTTATGAACCCAGTTTTGAGACGTTACACCCGTTCCAACAGTAATATTTTTTGGATCAAGTAATAATTNTCCACCCTCTGATATATTGACATTTGATAATCCAACATGTCGTAATGTGTCTTTAGAGGAAATCTCAACAGCACCACCTGTTATGCCTGTTGCATCAATATTACCAAGCATAGTCGTTTCTTGATCACTCCAAATGATTGCTGTACCTGCATCACCATTAGAAGAGGAAATATCAATGTTCGAACCATCTGATATTAAAATAGTTTTTGCGTTAACAAGTGATCTTCTTTCACCCCACCTATCAATAAAAACATCTTGTTGCTGGGTAGTTCTGGTTAAATTATTATTACCCTGAAATTCTCCCCCGATACGAACTAACCCTCCATTAGTATTACCTGCTACATTAATATCAGTAGATAATAAACGAATGTAACCTTCAGACTCTATATCAATGAAACCACCTTGTTGACTGCCTTTTGAAGACATGGAGCCTGAAGACATAATGTTTGGTGCTGATACTAGAATATTACCACCCTCAGTATTTCCTGATGTATTAATTTCACTGCCATGACTTTGAATAATTTTATAATCAGATTGAATATCAATTTTACCACCAGCATTAGTAGAGGAAGAAGCATTTAGAGTTCCACCTAAAGATATTTCACCTGTACTTTTAAAACTTATTGTTCCTGCATTTGCACCTGACACATCAACTTTACCACCAAAAGATAAAAAATTACCTTCTGCGTTAATTTTACCATTTTCTTTGGCTGTTAAATTTCCTGCAATGACAATATCACCTGCACCCCCAAGGGTGATGACGCCATTTTTTTGTGAGGCAGTTGTTGCAACAAGATTGCCAGGAATATTAACAGCGCGCTGAACAACATTTTTGGCAGCACCAACATCAATATCTATTCTATTTGCCGTTGATGTTCCTGCGTGATTGATAATGGTATTTAATTCTTCTGCATTTTGATCGAGTAACGTTATCGCTTCACTAAATGGAATGCTTACTTGTAAAAATTTATCACCACTCAAGTCTAACGTAATTTCTTTTCCAGCCCCTATTCCAATTTTACCAAGATTAGCATTAATTGTACCTTCATTATCAATGGCACCACCTAAAAGAGCAGTAAAACCTCCATCCAAAGTAGTAATAGAACCTTTATGAATAATAGAAGAAAAAATATTATTTACATTATCTGCTTTAAATAAAAATTTATTATTGAGAAAATCATCATTGGATAAAGCAAGCGTGGAGGCAGCAAAGGAATGTGCATTAATTGTTGATGTGGGTGTAAAGTAGACACCGTTTTCATTCACCACAAATACTTTACCATTGGCATTTAAAGCACCGGCTAGTGTTGTAGGATTGCCGGAGATAACTCTATTAAGTGCGCTAGCACTACTTGATGGTTGTTGAAAGGTAACAGTATTATTTTCTCCGATATTAAAACTATTCCATTCTATGATGGCTTGATCTGATTGTTGGTTAATCGTCATTGTTTGAGTATCAGAGCTAATTGAAATATCACCTGCAATTGTTACATTCCCATTTGGAAGCTCTGCCCATGCAAGACATGAATAAAATAAGACAAGAAAAGTTATAACAAAGATTCTCATACTTAATACTTATGTTAATATTTATGAGGCCTTTTTTTTATAAGGGTTTGGACCAACCTTATTTTTTATTTTTTATAAGAAAAAAAATATAAATTTCTAGAAAAAATTTAATGATATTACAAAATGCGACGATAAATTCTACCCATAAAATAAAATAGGGTCAAGGCTCTGGTAATAAAGAAAATGGAAAGCGATAACCACAAACCATTGTTACCAAAACTTGCAATCAAAAAGAAGGAGCAGATAATATAAATACCAACAGATACTATCATTGCATTTCGCAGTTCTGTTGTTTGGGATGCACCTACAAAAATTCCATCAAATTGAAAACAGAAAGAAGAAATAAAAGGTATAATAACAATCCAATATGCATAGGAAAAACAGATGTCTCTAATCTCAGGTATATCTGTCATGGCAATAATAAAGAAATGATTACCAAAGAAAAAAATAACACATATTAATAAAGCTGTAGAAGCACTTAAAATAAAAGAATTTTTAACAACGTCTTTTAATAAACGTAAATTTTTAGAGCCAATAGAATATCCAACAATACCCTCTGTTGAAAATGCATAGGCATCAAGAATAAACGCAGATAGCATTGTTAGATTAAGCAATATTGTATTTGCGGCAACCGTTTCCTCACTAATAGAATTACCAAGGTAGGTAAAATATAAGAAAGCAAATGTAAGAAGGATAGACCGGATAAATATATTAAAATTAATATTAAAAATATTTTTAATTTTAGTTAAATTAAAAATCTTCTGAATATTAAATTCTAACTGGACAAATTTATTTAAATCAAAAAAAGTATAAAATAAAAAAATAATTGTTGTCAAAGAAGAAGAGACTAAGGTTCCAAGAGCAACACCTTGAACATTCAAATTAAAGTATAAAACAAAAAATAAGCTAAAGAGAATATTTGTAATAGAAAAGAAACCAACAATGATACTTGATGTTTTTGTTTTCTGTAAACCAATAAACAATCCTGTAATAACAAAAATAGTAAGCTCACCAAAAGAAGAATAAATACGAAGATTAAAATAATCTTTAAAATATTTTTTTGTTTCTAATGATAGTTCAAATATGGATAATGATATTTGAAATATATATCTCTGAAAAATAATAAGTAGTAAGGAAATAACAATGACAAAAAAAATATTTCGTAAAAATATATTTATAATTTCCTGATAATCTTTTGATCCATGAGCTTGAGCAACCATGCCGACCGTACCCATGCGCAGAAAGCCAAAACTCCAGAAAATCATCGAAAAAACACTTGCTGCAATACTGGTAGCAACCAAGTAACTAGCATTATCAAGATTGCCCATNAGNCCTGTGTCAACAATGGCAACTAGAGGAATGGCTAAGTTTGCAAAAAATATTGGAATAGAAAGTTTAATGATATTTTTGATAGATGATTTAGAGGGCATTATAAATATTTAGATTTTATATTAGTAAAATTTGATAATAAACTATTTATCCAATCACTAAAGTAACAAATTATTCACTATCTTTATTAATCAAATCTTATAAAGCTTTACATACTTTAAATGAAAATTGGCAGATATAAATACGAGTTTGATTTCTTTAGTTGGATCAAAAAAACAGAACTTGTTGAACTAGATGGTGTTAATCCATCTGATGATCCGGTGCGACCAGAACTGGATAATGATTTTCGTACATCAAAAGGAAGAAAAATATTTGGCCTCAAATATAAAGATGATATTGAAGGTATTGCCTGCTTTGCCTTTACAAATGAAATACCTGCAACCATTAAAGAAATGGATTTAATGAGTGTTGAAGAAGATCAAGCNACNATNCCNATTGCCTATACNTTATGGTCTTTTAAAAAAGGAGCAGGNAAAAAAATTATGAAAGAATTGCAAAAATATATTAAATCAAAAGAGCAATTTGAAAGNATNATTACTATTTCGCCTTTAACTCCAGTTGCTACACACTATCATATTCGTAATGGTGCCAGATTAATTAAGATTAACCCTACAACGCAGAACTTCGAATATAAAATTTAAGACGTAGGGGTTCAAAAAGTATTATTTGAACTATTTATTTTACAAATCGAAACAAAATAAATATTGTTGGAAATGGCCTACCANATAAATACCAATTATTCCGTTACTTTTGATGATGTTCTGCTCTCACCAGCGTATTCGGAGATCAAACCAAAAGATGTAGATACATCGATTACCATTGGAAAAGTCAAATTACATATTCCCATACTCTCCGCTGCTATGGATACCGTGACAGAGAATAAAATGGCAATCAATCTCGCACTACATGGTGGTCTAGGTGTTATTCACCGTAATATGCCAATTGATAAACAAGCAAGCGAAGTAAAAAAAGTTCATAGCTTTAAAGTTAACGCTAAAAAATTTCAAAATGCTGTAATTAATTCTAATGGAAAGATTGCGGTGGGCGCTGCAATTGGTGTTGAAAATAATGCGTACTTACGACTATTAGAATTATTAAAATTTGGTGTTGATATAGTCTTTATTGATGTTGCTCATGCACATACGAAAACAACTTTACAGTTTATTGAAAAAGCAAAAAAAGTTTTAAAGAAAACACCTCTCATAGTTGGAAACATTGCTACAAAAAAAGCTGCATCAGATTTAATTAGTGCTGGTGTAGATGCTATTAAAGTAGGTATTGGACCAGGATCAATTTGTACAACAAGGGTTGTGACTGGTGTTGGTATTCCTCAACTCTCTGCTGTAATGGAAACATTTCAAGTTGCCAAAAAATTTAAAATTCCTGTGATTGCAGATGGAGGAATAAAAACATCAGGTGATATTGCAAAAGCTATAGCAGGCGGTGCAAGTGCGTGTATGATAGGGTCTTTATTTGCTGGCACTGAAGAATCACCAGGAAAATTATTAACGATTAAAGGTAAAAAATTTAAATCCTATAGAGGTATGGGTTCNGTAGGAGCAATGCAAAAAGGGTCTTTTGATCGATACTCCCAAGAAGAAACAAAGAATGCNAAAAAATTAGTGGCAGAAGGTGTNGAAGGGATGGTTCCATATAAAGGTAAAATAGAAGATGTAGCGTATCAACTTGTTGGTGGTTTAAAATCTTCTATGGGTTACACTGGTCATAAAACGATTAAGAAAATGCAAGGCAATTGTAAATTTGTGTTTATTTCTAAAGCAGGAGCCCGCGAAAGTAATGTCCACGATGTCATTATGTAATAATGTATCGAATCATCATTGAATTGATACAATAAAACAAAAATGGCCTCAGCATCAACAAAACATAAGGTAGCAATTGTGATGGGAAGTAAGTCTGATTATGCTACCATGAAAAATTGTGAAAAAATTTTAAGATTACTGAAAGTTAAATTTGAAACCAAAATTGTTTCTGCACACCGTACACCAGAGAGAATGTTTAAATTTGCCAAAGCAGCTGAAGATAATAATATTTCTGTCATTATTGCTGGTGCAGGAGGCTCTGCACATTTACCAGGAATGATTGCATCATTAACAACTATACCTGTTATCGGTGTACCAGTGGAAAGTCGTAAATTAAAGGGATTGGATAGTTTGTTATCTATAGTACAAATGCCAAAAGGTATCCCTGTTGGTAGTGTTGCAATTGGTGAAGATGGAGCAATGAATGCTGGTTTATATGCAGCTTCCATTATTGCTCTTACNAATAAAGAAATTAAGAAAAATTTAAAAAATTATCGAACTAAACAATCAAAAGCTGTTAAACAAAAACCATAAGTCATGAATACACCCACACTTGGCATTATCGGTGGTGGACAATTAGGAAGTCTTTTAGCAGATGCAGCAAAAAAAATAGATATACAAACCGTNATATTAAGTGATGATCCTGATGCGCCCGGGAAACACTTTGCGACTAAATTTATTTTTGGTCAGTATGATGATGATNCAANNATAAATAATTTTATTNATGNAGTTGATCTTGTTACATATGAATTTGAAAATATTCCCTTCGCAATANTAAAAAANATTAATGAAAAGAAANAAGTTTTACCNAAACCNGAAATTAATCNACTCATTCAACACCGNGAAACAGAAAAAAAATTTCTNAATGATAATAATATAACAACAACAAAATATGTAACTGTCAAAAATGAAAAGGATTTGAGTGAAAATGTAGACTTGCTTCCTGGTTTGTTAAAAACCACAACNTTAGGATACGATGGTAAAGGTCAGTATAAATTAAACACTGTAGATGATATTACGAAAGAAATTGATTTTACAAAAGAATATATTTTAGAAAAACTCATTCATCTTAAAAAAGAAATTTCAGTCGTCATTACTCGTTATGATCAAAATAGTTATGAGATCTATGATCCTATTGAGAATGTTCATGAAGAACAAATTTTAAAATATTCAACAATACCAAGTGATATCTCTGATGACATACGAATAAAATCAATTGAGTGGGCAAAACANGTTGTAGAAAAACTAGATTATATTGGAACGTTATGTGTAGAATTTTTTATTGATACTGATGATAATTTATATGCTAACGAAATTGCTCCTCGTGTTCATAATTCTGGGCATTTGACAATGAACTCGCATAATATTAGTCAATTTGAAAATCATGTACGAGCAGTATGCGGCTTAGAAAAAATTGAAACAAAAAAATTGTATAATGCCAAAATGATTAATTTAATTGGTGATGAGATATCACCGTACCGAAATAAAAAATTTAAGGATAACGAATTTTTTTATGATTATTTAAAAACAGAAATTAAACAAAAAAGAAAAATGGGTCATTTAACGATTATAGAAAAATAAATTATTAACTTNAATTAAATTGATCAGTTAACTGCGTTACTAATTGATATTTATTGGCAACATTTACTAAATCTTCTCCTTCACGAAAAGATTGCTTATCTAATTGTTTAGTGGGATCTCCTCCAGGCCATATTCGCCAACTATCATTATCAACGACATCAGATAAAACTAACGAATTATCCGATACTTTAAAACCAAGCTCAAACTTAATATCAACCAAATGTATAGGACCATCAATTGTCTTAATAGTTTTCCATTTGTCTTCAATAAGCTCAAAACTTGGAAGAATAATTTTATTAATAGCTATTTCTAATTCTTGATCAGACAATAATTTTTTGGTTTTCATCAAGCTTTTGCTTGTTATAGGTTGTTTGGCAGAAAATAACTCCCATTCTTCTCCAGTTTTAACAAAAGGATCCGTAAATACACCCTCTTCCCATTTTCCATCTTTTAAAAATTGTCTTCTCGCTTCACTCTCATCCATTTGAACAGGTTCTTCAACATGTGGAGGGATAACAACCGCTTGTTTATGAAATATTTCCCAAACTAAGTTTTCAAATTGATGAGGATTGCTTTTATCTTTTTCAAATTGAGTGTTTCTACTTAAATAACTTCCCCATGCATAGCGTCTAACAACAAATTCTAAAGGAAGCATATTGCAGTTGTAACTTAAAAGACTATTTGGCGAATCTTGTTCAATAAATGATGTTGCAATACCTGCCTTGCTTAGCATACTAAACACATTACTTGTTTGTTTTGTCTTTTGTATTCCAATATCTTTAATTTCCTCTTTCTTCGCTGCATCCCCACCTGTTAAAAAATCTTTTGTTACAATTCGAATGATATTTTGATCATTTGTTTTCTCAATAATTTTTGTTTTTCCTTCAACTAAAAAAGAATTACTCATCAATATATCTCCAACCAATATCTTTTCGATAATATCCCTCATCCCAATTAATTTGATTGATTATATTGTGAATATTTTCTCTAATAGTTTTTAAATCNTTACCNGTANTAGAGATATTTAANACACGCCCACCATTAGAGAGCCATTTGTTTTCTTTACACATTGTTCCTGCATGAAATAGATAGTCATCTGATGTTAAAGTAAGATTTTCCAAATTATTAATTGGTGTNAATTTTTTATANTNCTCNGGATANCCATGAGCAGCCATTACTACTGTCATGGCATAATCATTTTTCCACTTAATTTTTTTTATTTCATTTAAGGTGCCTATCGCTGATGCATGAAGGAGTTCTAATAAATCTGTTTCTAATAGTGGAATAATTGCTTGCGTTTCCGGATCGCCGAAACGAACATTAATTTCNAGTAAATTTGGACCCTTATCTGTTAGAATTAATCCTGCATAAAACATTCCTTGATACTTGATGCCTTGTTCAGCAAGATGTTGAACGATAGGNTCAACAAATGTTTTGGATAATTCATTCATTTTATTTGATGAAATAGAAGGAACAGGTGTGTAGGCTCCCATACCACCAGTGTTTAACCCTTTTTCTCCTTCTAAGATTTTTTTATGATCTTGTGCTGTTGTAAGTGGCAACACAAATCCATTTTTATCAACAAGTGAAAATAAACTTACCTCTTCACCAACTAAAAATTCTTCAATAACAACAACTGAACCAGCATCACCAAAAGAATTATCTTTAAAACATTTAATCAGTGCATCTTTTGCATCTTCCATTGTTTGACAAATAATAACTCCTTTTCCTGCTGCTAAACCATCAGCTTTAATAACAAGAGGATAGGATTGGTTTTGACAAAAAATGAAGGCATCATCATAGTTGTCAAATACGTCATANGCAGCTGTTGCTATATGTAATTTTTTACAAATATCTTTTGTAAACTTTTTTGATTTTTCTAGTTCAGCTCCCATCTGATCAGGGCCAAAGACTAAAATAGAATTGTTCATTAAAAGGTTGGATAATCCTTTAGTTAAAGGTAGTTCTGGACCTATTACCACTAGATCAATTTTATTTTCTAGACAAAATTGAAGAATAGCATCATGATCATCAACATCTGTGATAATTGAAGAAGCAATCTCACTGATACTATCACTTCCAGGAATACAATATAAATTAGAACAATTAGGAGATTGTTTTATGCCATAACATAATGCGTGCTCTCTTCCACCATTACCAATGACAAGAACGTTCATGAAAAAAAATAATTCATTAATTAATTATTTGAAGCAAGACTTAAGAATGAAAGTTTTTTTAAGCTTTCGTCATTCAAGTAATCTAAAGGTCTGACTGGATACTCTCCTGTAAAATAATGATCAGTAAATTGAGGATTATCATTATCTCTCTCATCATAACCAAGAGCTTGATACAGACCATCTAATGATAAAAATTTTAATGATTTAGCTCCAATATATTTACACATTTCCTCTAAATTTTTGTTTGCAGCTAATAATTCTTCTTGGGTCGGAGTATCAACTCCATAAAAATCAGGATATTTAATTGCAGGNGAAGCAATACGCATATGGACTTCTTTTGCNCCAAAATCATAAAGCATTTTTATTATCTTAGTGGATGTTGTTCCTCGAACCAATGAGTCGTCAATTAAAACAACTTTCTTTTTTTTAATAGAACTTTGGTTAGGATTTAGTTTTAACTTTACACCTAAACTTCTAATTTGCTGAGTTGGCTCAATAAATGTCCTCCCCACATAATGATTTCGTATTAATCCTAACTCAAAAGGAATACCAGACTCTTGACTAAAACCAAGCGCAGCAGGAACACCNGAGTCTGGAACTGGTACGACTACATCAGGTTTTATATCGGTTTCTTTTGCTAAGTATGTACCTAAATTTTTTCTATATTCATAGGCGGTTTTATTTTTTAAAATACTATCTGGCCGCGAAAAATAAATATATTCAAATACACATGGTTTGATTTGTTTTTTTGGAAAAGGTCTTCTACTTTCAACTTTATTATCTTTTATAACTACAACTTCTCCATTTTCAATTTCACGGATAAATTTTGCACCTATAATGTCTAGCGCGCAAGTTTCAGAGGCAAGGATAAATGCATTTTTAAATTTACCTAAAACAAGTGGTCGAATACCTAATGGATCTCTTGCACCAATCAACGTACCATTAGCAATAATTGATAAAGCATAACCACCTTGAATTTGCATTAAAGCATCAATAATTTTATTTAAAATATCTTTCTTTTTTGAACGAGCTACAAGCTGAACAATTGTTTCGGTATCTGATGTTGTTTGAAATATTGCACCTTCACGTACCATTTGCTCTCTTAAAAGTAGTGCATTAGTTAAATTACCATTATGAGCAATACTAATAGCTCCACCATGAAGGTCAGCATAAAAAGGTTGTATATTCCTTATTGTTTCACCGCCCGTTGTTGAATAGCGATTGTGTCCTATCGCAATTTTTCCCTTTAACTTGTCTAATGAGTGTTTCTTCGTAAAATTATCGCCAACCAATCCAAATTTTCTTTCTGAGTGATAGGAGTTGCCATCATAACTTACAATTCCACAACCTTCTTGACCACGATGTTGCAACGCATGCAAACCAAGAGCTGTTAAGGCAGCAGCATCCTTGGTTCCACTTATTCCAAANACACCACACTCCTCATTAAATCTGGGAACATGAGATTGCCTTACCTCGAATTTTTTTAGGAAATTTTGTCGATTTTTCATCTTACTGTTGTCTTGTTAAAAGTGTTTTCGCAACCATCTGTAATGCTTTTGGATAAACCTTATGCTCTTCTATCAATATTTTTTTTGAGAGTGATTCGGTATTATCTTTCTTCAAAATCTTTACTTTTTTTTGCAATATAATCTTTCCAGAGTCAATTTTAGCGCTTACGTAATGAACACTACAACCAGAATAGCTCGCTTTAGCCTTTATGGCCTGATCCTGAGCATTTAAGCCTTTGAAAGCTGGAAGATAAGATGGATGAATATTGATTAATCGTGATTGCCACTGTCTTACAAATTTTGAATCTAAAACTTGCATAAAACCAGCCAAACAAATGATATCTATATTTTTTAGATACTTCATGACTTTGTTTTCGAAATTTTTTCTTGGTATAAAATGTATGAATGGAATTTTATTTTTTTTGGCAATAGTTAAACCTTTTGCTTTGGAATTATTAGAAACGACTAATTGAACCTCTACTAAACTTTGTTTTNTAANTGATGATTGTATTAGTGATTCTAAATTGGAACCTCTTCCCGATATGAAAATAGCAACTTGTAATTTTTTCAACTAATTGTGCACCTTGATGATTTGTTAACTTCTATTTTCCCAATTTCAAAAATATCTAAATTTTCATCTTTTATTAATTGCTCAAATTCTTTGTAATTATTTTTTGAAATAGTCATTATCAAACCTAATCCACAATTAAAGGTCTTCAACATTTCTTCATCTGAAATGTTAGCTAAACTTTGAAACCATTGGAAAATTTCTTCATCACAAATAAATTTTTTATCAATCCTTGCTGATAAATTTTCAGAGAGCATTCTTGGTGCATTACCAATAATGCCTCCGCCTGTTATATGCGAAATACCATTGATAAGATTTGTTGTTAAAATTTTTTTTAAAAAAGGAAAATATAATTTTGTTGGAGCCATTAAGGCTGCTGCATTTGTTTCATAAGATGATTTAAATTCTGTTTCTTTATGTAGATCTATATTTTTATCTTTTAAAACTTTTCGAATGAGAGAATATCCATTTGAATGAAAGCCCGAAGATCTAATCCCATATAGAAGATCATCTTCTTTCATGACATCTCTTTTAGGTAGAATTTTTTTTCTCTCTACTGCACCAACACAAAATCCAGCAAAATCAAANTCATCTTTTTTATAAAGCCCAGGCATCTCTGCTGTTTCACCACCAATAAGAGAGCAATTATTTATCTTGCAAGCTTCAGTGATNCTTTTCATAATTTTTAAAAAAGAATTTTTATCAATCTTNGAAGAAGCATAGTAATCTAAAAAAAATAATGGCTCTGCCCCATGGCAAAGAATATCATTAAGGCACATACCAACAAGATCATGACCCAAACCATCTAAAATGTCAGTTTCAATCCCTAGTAATATTTTTGTCCCTATGCCATCTGTACCAGAGACCAATAAAGGATCTTCATATCCACAATTTTTAAGATCAAAAATACCACCAAATCCGCCAATTTTATCAAAATTTCCGTTTCTGTTTGTTGATTTGCTTAGCTCAGAAATATCTTCAACAAGGGCATCTGTATTTTCTATATCAACACCTGCTTCTTTATATGTTGTCATATTTAATTAGTTTTAAACGAATCGTTAACGAGTAAACTATTAATATAGTAAATTAAGTTGATTCGTACTCATAATGACAAATACAATTCAAATTCTCTCCATTGAGAAGACAGGGAAAGAAAGTTCACTACAAAAAGAACANAATAATAAATCCATCAAAATTATAGATGGATATTTCTTTTCGACAAATCTTGATGATCAAAAGTTTACTAAAATAAGTAAACTTATTTCTAATGACGTTTCTCAAACAATATTAACAAAAAAAAATGTAAATAAGGTTTTATCTAGTTATAGTAATTTTAACTGGGTTGTAGAAATAAAATTTTTACCAGGTGTAACTGATAATATTGCTACAACTGTAAAAGAAATAATCAAAGATAATCTTAAAAGTAGTTTTAAAAGCTTTGAACTTGGTTCAACAAAAATTATTTTAATAAAAGGAAGAAAAGAAGATATTACCAAAATATCTAAAAATGAAGCAAATCCCTTAATTCAAACAATTAAGATTTATCCATTTAAAAAATATTTAAATAATTTTAAAAAAAATCAATTTAAAATAGAAAAGGTAAAATTACCGAAAAAAAAATATAGTAAAAAAGAAATTAATTTAAATATTTCTGATCATCAACTCAGTCTTATTGGTAAACTTGGTATTGAAGAAAATGATAAATCTAGAAGGGGAACACTTGGCTTAGATCTGGAATCTCTAAAAGCCATAAGAAATTATTTTTCCACTATAAAACGTAAACCAACAGATGTAGAAATTGAAACATTAGCACAGACGTGGTCCGAGCACTGTAAACACAAAATATTTTCAGCTAAGATTGATGATATTCACGAAGGTATATTTAAAAAATACATTAAAGGCGCAACTGAAAAAATTATTCAATTAAGAAAAGATAATTTTTGTGTTTCTCTTTTTACGGATAATGCCGGTGGAATAGAATTCAATAAAGATTGGATTATTTGTCATAAAGTTGAAACACATAATACACCTTCAGCCTTAGATCCATTTGGCGGTGCAATCACTGGAATTGTTGGTGTTAATAGGGATTGTCTTGGATTTGGGAAAGGAGCAAAACCTATAGCGAATACGTATGCATATTATTTAGCAGACCCGAATAAGAAATATCAATTGTATCGTCAAAAAAATAAGGATCCAATGCTTCCAGCAAATTTTATTGCGAAGGGTATTATAAGTGGTGTTAGAGTTGGGGGAAATTGTTCGGGTATTCCTACTCCTCAAGGTAATGTATATTTTGATGACCGGTTTGCAGGAAAGCCCCTTGTATTTTGTGGAACAGTTGGGATTATTCCGAAAAAAATTAAAGGAAAATTATCGCATAAGAAGAAAGCTAATCCAGGAGATATCATACTAATGGCTGGAGGCAGAGTNGGAAAAGATGGTATTCACGGTGCAACATTTTCTTCAGAGGAATTAGATCCTAATAGTCCAGTTTCTGCCGTACAAATTGGTGATCCAATAACACAAAAGAAAATGTCTGATGTCATCATTAGAGAATTGCGTGATGAAAATCTTTACTCGAGCATAACAGATAATGGAGCNGGAGGATTATCATCATCAATTGGAGAAATGGCAAAAGAGAGTGGTGGTTTTATAGTTAATCTTGAAAAAGTTCCTCTCAAATATAATGGATTATATCCTTGGGAGATTTGGGTTTCTGAATCNCAAGAAAGAATGACACTAGCAGTACCTCCGNNNAATGTAAAAAAAGTTATAAAGAGATTTAATGNAAGAGGTGTAGAAGCAACAATAATTGGTAAGTTTATTAAAAAAGAAAAAGCTATAGTAAAATATAATAAAACTGAAATTCTCAATTTAGATATGGAATTTCTTCATGAAGGTTATCCTAAATTAAATTTAAAAACATCTTTTCCAAAAATTAAAAAAGAGAAGAAAAAAATAATTAAAAAAAGTTCCTTAATAGATAAATTACATAAACTTCTCTCTAGTCCAAATATTGTATCAAAAGAATTTATAGCCACGCAATATGATCACGAAGTACAAGCAACCTCCATTATAAAACCATTACAAGGCGAAGGCAGAGTTTTTGGAAATGCTACTGCTATTAAACCTCTATTTGATGATGAAAAATCAATAGCTCTTTCTCAAGCTGCATATCCTCAGTACGCCGAAACAAATCCTTATGATATGGCTGGGTGCTCTATTGATACAGCATATAAAAATTTAATTGTAAGTGGTGCCAACTCAAAAAAAATTGCAATTCTTGATAACTTTTGTTGGTGCAGCTCGGATGAACCTGATCGCTTATATCAATTGAAAGAAGCAGCAAAAGCTTGTTATGATTATGCAGTTGCTTACCAAACACCTTTTATTTCAGGAAAAGATAGTATGTTTAATGATTTTAAAGGTTTTGATAAAACTGGAAAATCAGTAAAAATTTCAATACCTCCAACATTGCTTATTTCTTCTATTGGAGTGGTAGATAAAATTTCACACTTAACAAAAATAACACCAGATGATGGTGATATACTTTTAGTTTTAGGAAATACCCGTAATGAATTACAGGATAGTGTTTATTCCAAAATTATAGGTTATGAAAAATCAAAAAATCCAGTTGTAAATAGCAAGGATGCACTTCGCACATATAGAAATTTTGAAAAAGCTAATAAACTTGGAATTATAAATTCTGCAATTGGAATAGATTTGGGTGGAATTGGAATTGCAGTTACAAAGATGGCAATTGCTTCAAAGAAAGGTTTAACCATTGATTTAAAACTAAAAAATAAAATCTCAGTTGANCAATTTTTATTTTCTGAAACACAAAGTAGAATTCTTGTTTCCATGAAAAAAAATAAGTTAGCCAATTTTAAAAAAATATTTAAAGGTTCTGATTATACAATTATTGGCAAATGTACGGGCTCAGATGTAGTTGAGTTTAAAGATAACAAAAAAATTATTAGAGGTAAAATTTCAGATTTTGCTAAGTCATACAAACAAAATATTAAAGGGTTATGAACGTATTAGTCTTATCAGGTTATGGTATTAATTGTGAAAATGAAACACTACATGCATTTGAAGTAGTAGGCTTTAAAGGAAAAATTGTTCATATTAATGATCTAATACAAAATCCTAAACAACTTAATAACTATCAAGTATTCGCTATACCTGGTGGTTTTTCGTATGGCGATGATACAGGTTCAGGAAATGCAATGGCGAAAAAAATTCTGACCAATTTGTATGATCAGCTAATAGATTTTTCATTAAAAGATAAATTAATTATAGGCATTTGTAATGGATGCCAGATATTAATTAATCTTGGGTTAGTTCCAAGCCTAAATAAAAAAGATCCAGAAGTTGCAATGATTGAAAATAAATCTGGGAGCTATGAGTGTCGATGGGTTGATGTAAAAGTAAATAATAATAAATCACCATGGCTAAAAAATATTAGTATCTTGAACTTGCCTGTCGCCCATCAAGAGGGGCAATTCATGATACCTATTAATCTACTTAAAAGTATCAAAGCTAATAACCTTATTGGCTTACAATACATTAATAACCATAAAAAATTAGCAAAAGGTCAGTTTCCCTTTAATCCTAATGGATCTAAAGATGATATAGCTGCGTTAACAAATCAAAATGGNAATGTTCTTGCAATGATGCCTCACCCAGAAAGAGCATTTTATCATTATCATGTTCCTAATTGGCAAAACAATACTTCTAAAAAATTCGGTGATGGGTATAAAATTTTTATGAACGCAAAAAAATTCTTTGCATAAATTATACTGCTATATCTACTATTTTTTTCATAACAGTTGGCATTCTAGAACTAGAATAAGATGATTTCTTTATCCAATTACTTTTTGATAATTTTGCTTTTTTAACATTTCCATAAAAAATTTCTGTTTCTAAATCAAAATGACTAAATGAATATTCAAATGAACCTTTAGATTGTAATTTTGTTTTTATTTTTTGTATGTCTTGATCAGTAGTTAGCAATTTTTTATTTTTAACCCAGACATCATTTGGTACTTCAAGCATAGAGGCCAACATTCCTTTATTTGGTCTACTTCGTACTAGGATTTCATTCTTTTCATTCACAATTACGTAAGCTCTTGTGTACTTTATTGGCTTATTACTTTTCTTTTTTTGTTTAAAAGGAATTTTTTGCTGTAAATTCTTTTTATATGATTGGCAAAATTTATTAATTCCACAAATATTACATTTAGGGTTTCGTGGAAGGCAGATCTCTGATCCGTAATCCATAAAAGACTGAATTAAGTTTGAAGAATATTTATCTGAGATGAATTTTTTTCCCAAATCTTTAAGTTTATTTTTTACTTTATTAATTGGTTTATCGATAGCATGTAACCTAACCAAAATTCTCTCAATATTAGCATCAAGTGGCATGACTGATTTATTATATCCTATTCCAAGAATTGCTTTTGCAGTGTAATCTCCAATACCAGGAAGTTGGATGAGTTCATCATAAGTTTCTGGTATTTTATTTTTAAAATTATTTTTAATTATTTTTGCAGACTTTAATAAATTTCTCGCTCTTGAATAATAACCAAGACCTGACCAGAATTTCAAGATATTTGGCTCTGAAGTTTGCGCTAATTTATTTAGTGAAGGCCATTTTAAAATAAATTCATTAAATTTATTTTTTACGGTATTTACTGTTGTTTGTTGAAGCATATACTCACTTACAAACACAAAGTATGGATGAGGTAAATTTAGATTATTTTTCTTCCGCCATGGTAATTTTCTGGCATTCATAGAATACCATTGAAGTAAAAACTTTATTACTTGTGTTTCGTGTTTAAACATATTGCTTTCATATTTAGGTACTATAAATTATTTATGCATATGGACAAAAAAAATTTAAAACAAAAAAGAACATTTGTTCCACAATCTATTGGCGATACTCTGAGGAAGGTAAATAGAAAATTTTCCTCTAAATATAATCGTACAGAATTTGTAATTAACTCCAAATGGCCTGAAATTGCTGGTAGTTATTTTAAAGAATATTCAGAGCCGTTAAATGTTTCAAGGGTGCGTGATTTTGAAAATGATTTAGGTGAGACAGTATATAAAAATTATCTAAATGTGAGTGTTGCACCGGCCGCAGCCATTGAGTTTCAACACTTTAAGGACACTATAATTGAAAAAATTAATACTTATTTTGGCTATAAAGCTATAATGGACTTGAGAATTCATCAAAATTACATACCTAAACATACTCGTATATGAAACAAAGTAAGAAAAAACAAATAAACAAAGATGACATAAGATTTGTTGAAGCAAAACGTTAAAGAATTTCAAAATTCAGATTTNAAAAAATCGCTATTAAATTTAGGTAATAAAATTACAACTGAGGACAAATGATGAAAATTAGAATTTTATTTATNTCTATTATACTATCACTACTTTTTATTAATGCCAAAGCAGCTGAAAATTCAATACTAGATGTTAAAGATAATGATTTTTATATTGGAGAAGAAAATGCTCCAATCACAATTATAGAATATGCTTCAATGTCTTGTAGTCACTGTGCAGATTTTCATAATGATACTCTAGCAGAATTAAAAAAAGAGTTTATTGATACTGGTAAAGTTAAGTTTATTTTTCGTGATTTTCCCTTTAATTATCCGGCTCTTGCTGGAAGTATGATTTTAAGATGTGTNCCNGANGANGTAAGATACGATTATATGAATGGNCTTTATAANCTTCAAAATAGTTGGGTTAATAGAGATCATTCNAAAACAAGATCTGAATTATATAAAATTATGCAAAGTGGCGGTATGCAACAAGAAGATTTTGATGCATGTTTAAGTAATGTGGATTTAGAGAATCAATTACTTGAGGGTGTAATGGAAGCGCAAAGAGAATATAAAATAGGCTCCACTCCGTCATTCATTGTTAATGGAGTTTTATATTCCGGGAATAAAAACATAAAAGAGTTTAGACAAATCATCGATAAAATATTATCACAATAGTTGATGATTAATTTTAGGACCCTTAAGGTCAAAGGCTTTAAGTCTTTTGTTGAACCCACAGAAATTTTGATTGAAAATGGCTTAACAGGTATTGTTGGTCCAAACGGATGTGGTAAATCGAATCTTGTAGAGGCTTTTAGGTTTGTTATGGGTGAACTTTCTCCAAAACAAATGAGAGGAAGTGAATTAGACGATGTAATCTTTAATGGAACAGATGATAGACCAGCATGGGATATTGCCGAGGTTACTATAGATTTAGATAATAAAGCAAGAAAAGCACCAAGTATTTTCAATGAAAATGATACCATTGAAGTAACTAGAAGAATTTGGCGAGGTGAAGGCTCAGAATATAGAGTTAATGGCAAGGAGGTGCGATTAAAGGATGTACAATTGCTATTTGCTGATGCAGCAACAGGTGCTCGTTCAACATCGATGGTTAGTCAAGGTAGAGTTGGAGCTATTATCGCAGCTAAACCTGAACAAAGAAGGACATTACTGGAAGAAGCTGCAGGAATTACTGGTCTTCACTCAAGACGACACGAAGCTGAATTACGATTAAATGCTACTGAAAATAACTTAGAGCGTGTAAAGGACGTATTAAAAGCACAAGATGAACAACTTACAATATTAAAGAAACAATCTAAACAAGCTGAAAGATACAAATACATTCAAAAAGATATTACTAAAGCAAGGGCAAGATTATTTTATAAGAAATGGATTGATGAAAAAGATAAATTAAAAAATGCCAATGAAAAAATTCAGTCTGAAACAAATGCTGTCAATGATCAAACACAAGTTGTAGCACAAATAAATGTTGAATTTGAAAAAGTTCAAGAAAGTCTTCCAAACCTTAGGCTCCAGGAAAGTAAGATTGCAGCTGAGCTGCAGAAATATTCAATTAGTTTAGAAAATCAAGAAAAAGAAATTGAAAGAGCAAATATTGCAGTAGATGAAACAAAAGTCCGTATAGAGCAAATTAAAAATGATATTGATAGAGAGAAGTTTTTATTCGAAGATGCAAAACAGAATCTTGAAAGAGTACANGAAGAAAAATCAATTCTGTTAAAACAACAAGGTGATCTTTTTATTCAAACTGATGATGATTTAAATACTGAAAATGNTACTAATAAAAAAAATAATAATCCAATAATTGATTATCTAGACTTTGAAGATGGTCTTGAACAAGCAATTGCTGCAGTTTTTTCAGATGAGTTAATTGCATCTATNGATGAAGAACAAAGTATTTTTTGGAGAAAATTGGATGTGGAAGATTCTTCCTTTAATTCAGAAATTACAAAATTTTCNTCTCTAATCAAAGCTCCAGATAATTTGAAAAAGAAGTTAGAATTTGTTGGATTAATAGAAAATAAAGAAAATATTTTAGAAATTCAAAAAAACTTAAAACCAGGACAAATATTAGTTAGCAAACTAGGAGAAATTTGGAGATGGGATGGATATGTATCTAAAGGTAAACAAAATAATTCTACTAAAGCTATATTAGAGCAACTAAAAAATAGAAGAATAAAGCAATTAAGTGCNGAAGAAAAACAATGGAATGATATTTCTGCAAAAGCAAATCAAAGAATAGAAGANTTAAATTCAAGGCAAAATACATTAATTAGTGAATTATCTAATCTCCAATCCGTTCCTGAAGATGTATCAAGTGAAAAATTAAAAATACAAAAGTTGATTGATGAAAATAAGANTTCTTATGAGCAAATAGCTGAGCAGCTTCGTCAAACTGAACAAAATTCTAATGAAATCAATAAGAAATTAAAATTAGAAGAAATTAAATTAAATGAACTAAGAGAAGAGAGAATTAGAACTGAAGGTCAAATTAATACAATTAATGAAGCAATTAAATTATTATCNACTCANGTAAAAGAAAGATTNAGTNTAGANCTAGAAGANCTTTACAATATTGGAGAAATNNATCCAAATAAANTTTTNGGNGANACTGATGATTTAGAAAAAAAATTAGAAAGACTAATTGCTGAGCAAGAACGTTTAGGTGGTGTTAATCTTCTNGCAGAACAAGANTCNAAAGATTTAGAAGAAAAAGTNAATACGATAAAGAAAGATCAAAGNGACCTTTTAAGTGCAATTGCAAAACTAAGAGAAGCAATTGANTCACTTAATACAGAAGGTAGACAACGNTTACTTGCTGCATATGGAATAGTNAATGAAAATTTTCAAAANTTATTTACNAGGTTGTTTGGTGGTGGNAAGGCTTATCTNAAGTTTACAGATGANTCAGATCCTCTTCAAGCTGGTTTAGAAATATTTGCTAGTCCTCCTGGAAAAAAATTACAAAATCTAAATTTACTTTCTGGAGGTGAGCAAGCTCTTACAGCCTTATCATTATTATTTGCTGTATTTTTATCAAACCCAGCTCCAATTTGTGTACTTGATGAGGTTGACGCTCCATTAGATGATACTAATGTTGATAGATTTTGTTCATTAGTGGAGGAAATAGCTAAAACTTCTTCAACAAAATTCTTAGTAATAACTCACCATAGAATGACAATGGCAAGAGTAAATAGATTATTTGGTGTTACTATGCCTGAGAAAGGTGTATCACAATTAGTTTCCGTTGATCTTGAAAAAGCAATTGAGATAAAAGAACAAGACGCTACAAATGAATTATAAAAATAAAAATTTAGAAGAATTAGGTAAAAAAATTGATGATTTAGATAATCAAAATAAAGAACCTAGTATTAAAAAAAAAGAAAGTGGTGCAGGATTTGGTTTTAAAATTAGTACAGAAATTATAGCTGCACTAGTTGTTGGAGTTGGAATTGGGCTTATTGTGGATAATTACTTTAATACTAAACCAATAGGCTTAATTATTTTCTTCATATTTGGCGCATTAGCTGGATTTTTGAACGTTTATCGTGTAATGCGTCGCATTGAAAAGCAAAGGTAATTTTAATATTCAATATCAATTATGGCCGCAAAAGATAGTCCTCTAAAACAGTTCGAAATAGATCCAATATCTAATATTGAACTTGGAGGTTATAACATTTCTTTCACAAACTCATCTTTTGCAATGCTAATTACTGTTTTAGTGATTACTCTATTTTTAACTTTAACAGTGAACACAAGATCAATTATCCCTTCTAGGATGCAGCTTATCTCAGAGCTGATGTATAATTTTATTGCTCAGTTACTNTCTGATACAGTTGGAGATAATGGAAAAAGATATTTCCCATTTGTTTTCTCTTTATTCATGTTTGTACTAATTGGAAATATGGTTGGAATGATACCATATCAATTTACTTTCACGAGTCACATCATTGTTACATTTGCATTAGCAGCAGTTGTATTTATTGGCGTAACTATTCTTGGATTTATTAACCATGGCATTAAATTTTTTACTTTCTTCTATATACCAGGTGTGCCGTTTTACATGCATCCACTGCTTATTCCCATTGAGGTAATTTCTTATTTATCAAGACCTATAAGTTTATCAGTTAGATTATTTGCAAACATGCTGGCTGGTCACACACTACTAAAAGTNTTTGCAGGCTTTGTTGTTTCNATGCCATTTTTTACAGGAGTTTTTCCTTTAGCTTTCATTGTAGCTTTAACAGGATTAGAAATTTTAATTGCTTTTTTGCAAGCATATGTGTTTGCAATACTGACGTGTTTATATATTAACGATGCTTATCATTTACATTAATTTAAAATAGGAGGACTTATGGAAATTGAAGCAGCAAAAGTAATCGGAGCGGGTTTAGCCGTTATCGGTGTTATTGGATCAGGTATTGGAATTGGGAATATTTTCTCATCTTTTATTCAAGCAGTTGGAAGAAATCCGGCAGCAAGAGGTGAAGTTTTTACAATGACAATGTTAGGTTTCGCATTAGTTGAAGCGATTGCACTTTTCGCACTAGTTATTGCGTTAGTTATTTTGTTTGGATAGAACTCAATAATTAATTAATGCCTCAATTAAATCCAGAGTTTTTTGTTTCACAGCTCTTTTGGTTAGCTGTATTTTTTACTTTTCTATTTGTATTTTTATGGAGGGTATCACTTCCAAGAATAGCTACAGTTTTAGAGAAAAGACAAAATAAAATAGATGAAAATTTATCTTCAGCAAAAGAGCTTCAAGAACAGGCAATGGAAATTGAAAAAAAAATTAATGATCAGATCAATAANGCTAAACTAGAAACAGATGAGAAAATTAAAGAAACAATCAATGCTTTACAAGAAAATGTTTCTTCTCAACTTTCTTCACTTGATAAAGATTTAGAAAAAAAAGTTTCTGATGCAGAAAAAGAAATTTTAAAAAGTAAAGATGATCAAATGAAAAATATTAACAATGAAATAGTTAATATTACAAAACTGACTGTTGGAAAAATTACAGATATAGAATTGTCNGACAATGAACTTAATAAAGTTATTGAAACACANAAAGGTANTTTTAACTAATGTTTTCTGATCCTCAATTTTGGGTAGCGGTATCTTTTATATTATTTATTGCAGCTATTTTTAATCCAGTACGAAAAATTCTTACATCTAGTTTAGATGCACAAATAAAAGATATAAAAAATAAAATAGATGAAGTTGAGAATTTAAAAAACGAGGCTCAAAAAGCTTTGGATGAACTTAGGGAGAGAGAATCTAAAGTAGAGAAAGAAATACAAAATCTAAAGTTAGAATCTGAGAAAAGAATTGCTGAATTGAAAGATATATCCACCACTAAATTAACTGATCAAATTGAAAAAAGAAAAATATTGGCAGAAAATAAAATTGAACAATTAGTTCGAGATACTAATAATTCTATCAAAAGTTATATTTCAAGTGTTGCAATAGAGGCTACTAGAAATATTCTACTTCAAAATCTAAGTAAGGATAAAAAATCTGCTTTAATTGAAGAGTCAATTACCGAATTTAACTCTGTTCTAAAGAACTAGTAGTAGATTTAGTTATTCCAAAATCTACTTACAATATTAATAATTTAATATTAAAAGATTTTCAAAATCTATAGTATTATTAAGTAACCAAAATTAATGGTAACAAATTTGGATGACAAAAAAACTTAATATATTTCTTGCAGGACCTCGGGGATTTTGTGCAGGTGTAGATAGGGCTATAGAAATGGTAAAGGGTGCTCTAAAAAAATATGGAGCGCCCGTATANGTTCGTCATGAAATAGTGCATAATAAATTTGTTGTTGAAAATCTCAAATCACAGGGAGCTATTTTTGTAGAAGAATTAAATGAGATTGAAGATAGAAGTAGGCCAGTTATCTTTTCTGCACATGGTGTTCCAAAAGCAGTCCCAGAGGAAGCATTAAGTTTAAATTTAGTATATTATGATGCAACATGTCCGCTTGTTAGCAAAATCCATAAAGAAGTTGAAAATTTTGATAAAAAAAATCTGCCAGTAATTTTAATTGGTCATAGAAATCATCCTGAAGTTATTGGAACTATGGGTCAAACAGATAAAAAAATTCATTTAGTAGAAAAAGTTGAAGATGTAAAAAAATTGCCTTTAAACCAAAATGATGAGATTGCATATGTTACTCAGACAACGCTATCAGTAGATGATACAAAAGATATAATAAAAGAGATAAAATTACATTTTAGTAATGTCATAGAACCAAAAAAAAATGATATTTGTTATGCTACGACAAATAGACAAGAAGCGGTTAAAAAGATAGCGAATCAATGTGATTATTTTTTAGTAATTGGTGCAAGTAACTCATCAAATTCCCTAAGATTAGTTGAAGTAGCAAAAAATTATGGATCAAAAAAAGCTATTTTAGTAGAAGATGTAGATTCCTTAAATTTAAATATATTTCAAGAATCTGAAAATATAGGAATAACAGCAAGTGCATCATCGCCAGAAGTACTTGTTAAAAAACTTCTTGATAATTTGAAAAGAAATTTTGAAATACATATAAATGAAGGATCTTACCAAAAAGAAGATGTATTTTTTAAAGTGCCACAAAAACTAAACGTATAGAAGATGGCAGTCTTTACTAAATTACTTAAAGAAGATATTGAAAACTTTATTTCTGAATACTCAATTGGAAATTTAGACAGCTTTGAAGAAATTGTAGATGGGATAGAGAACTCAAATTTTAAAATTTTTTGTAATAATCAACCATATATTTTAACAATTTTTGAAAAAAGAGTAACTGAGCAAGAATTACCTTTTTTTATAAATTTAAAAAACTTTTTAAATAAAAATAATTTTAAATGTCCAAAAGCTATCTCAGATAAAAATGGAAAAATTTTAAAAAGAATAAAAAATAAAACAGCTGTAATAATATCTTTTCTAGAAGGTAAAAGTATTGAAGAACCTAACTCTGAAATGTGTAGAGAAGTTGGAAAAATGGTTGCTGATTTACACAATCTTACCATAAATTTTGATGAAAAAAGACCTAACAGTTTAGATCTACAGGATTGGAAAGAAATTTACAAAAAGTGCCTTAATAATAAATCCGAAAAGTTTAATGAAACAATGTATTTGTTAAAAAATGAATTAGACTATTTAGAAAATTATTGGCCAACAAATATTCCTTGTGGTGTCATACATGCTGATTTGTTTAGAGATAATATTTTTTTTAAAGATGAAAAAATTTCTGGAGTAATAGATTTCTATTTTGCATGTTATTATTTTTATATTTACGATTTAGCTATAGTTATTAATGATTGGTGTTTTAGTGAAAATGGACAATACTTTAACAAAGAGAACTGCTTAATAATTCTTGGGGAATATCAAAAGTTGAGAGAATTAAGTGATATTGAAAAGAAATCATTAAATATTTTATTAAGAGCNGCTGCTGTTAGAATATTATGTACNAGAGTGCACGATTATATTTTTCATCCGCCTGANGCAGTAGTTGTTAAAAAAGATCCNTTTGAATATTTGAATATTTTAANATGGCATCAACAAAATGATATTTTTGAATAATGATTAATATTTATACAGATGGNGCATGTTCTGGGAATCCTGGTATAGGTGGATGGGGTGTCGTGATATTAGATAATAATAAAGAAATTTTATTAAATGGTGGTGATCAACACACAACTAATAATAAAATGGAACTTACAGCAGCAATAAAAGCACTGGAATATTTTGAGATAAAAAAAGAATTAATCATTTATACCGATAGCAAATATGTAAAGGATGGTATTGAATCATGGATTACAAATTGGAAAAAAAATGGATGGAAAACTTCAACAAAAAAAATAGTGAAAAATAAAGAATTATGGATGCAATTAGATAATCTAATTAATAAACATAATGTAACATGGAAATGGGTTAAAGGACACGCTGGTTTCGAATTTAATGAGAAAGCTGATGAACTAGCAAGGAAATATATTGAAAGTTATATTTAGTTTATTTTTTATATTTCTGTATTGTAAGCAGAGTGCAGCTAATGATTTATGGACTATTGATAAAAATATTTCTAGTATAGAATTTGAAGTTCCAGTTTTGTTAACGAAAAATGTTATCGGTAAATTTAATGAATTTGATGGTTTTGTTTCCTTAGATTTGTCAAATCAAAATAATAATAAAGCTCTTATAAATGTTAGAATTGATAGTTTAGATATAAATTACAAACGATATAAAGATTTAGTTCTTAGTGAAGTTTTTTTTGATGCTAAAAAATATCCTTTAGGTCTTATTGATACAAATAATTTTAAATTTAATTATGAAGACAATAAAATTAATTTAATAGGTGAATTAACAATAAAAGGAAAAAGTCAAAATATTCCTATTAATATTGAAGTAATAAAATTGGCCAGTGAGTTGGTTCAGGTAAAAAGTGAAATATCTTTTTCTAGAAATGACTTTAAAATAGGCACTGGTAATTGGAAAAANACAACAATCCTCAAAGATAAAATAAAGATAAAGGCAAATATTTTTCTTTTTAAAGAATAATTTTTTTTAAGATAGATTTACTAAAAATTAAAATTTTTAGCAATTTTATTATTACTGTTATATAAATCTTTCCAAATTGAATACCTTTGTAATAAAAGATCAATGTTATCTTCATTAGGTTCATAAGTTTTACTTATTTTTATTTCACTAATAATATTTTCTTTATTATCAATAGTAGCATCCTGATACATAGCTAATCTTGCAACGCCAAGTGCGGCACCAAATTCGCTTTGATCACAAACACTTAACTTTCTATTTAAAAGTGCTGCAAGCAATTCAATCCAAAATGAACTTTTTGAACCACCTCCAACCATAAATATTTTATCAAAGTTATTATTAACTTTCAAAATAGAATTTACTCCATCTAATATTCCAAAACTGACACCTTCAATTACTGCATACTGTAAATCTGTTGCATTTGTAGTTGTTTTTATAGAATGGAGTGAACCTCTAATATGCGGATCATTATGTGGAGTCCTTTCTCCAGACAAATAAGGTAAAAAATATGATGAATTTTTTATAGAATTTTTATCATTATAAAATTGCTCTACATTATTAAGTGTATCAGCAATTGAAGTATTGGTAATAGCGCAAATCCAATCTAAACAATTACTTGCACTTAACATAACAGACATAAGGTGCCATTTATTTGGTAAACAATGACAAAAAGAATGTACTGCATCACCAGTATTACTTAAAAAATTTTCAGTGGGGGTAAAAAAAACGCCTGAAGTACCAAGAGATATAAATGATTGATTTTTATTTGTTATACCCATACCAGTTGCTGCGGCAGCATTATCCCCTGCTCCACCCACAACTTTAACATTATTATTAAAATTAAATTTCTCTTTTAAATCTTTTTTTAAAAATCCTGTCTGCTCATTGCCTTCCACTAGATCTGGCATGTGTTTTTCTTCTAAAAATGAGCAAGATAAAAGCTGATTGGACCATTTTCTTTTTTGGATATCTAGCCATAATGTTCCAGATGCATCTGACATTTCAGAAAAAAATTCACCAGTAAGAACAAATCGTAAATAATCTTTAGGGAGTAAAACTTTAAAAATTTTTTTGAAATTATCTATTTCATTATTTTTTATCCAATTTATTTTTGGTGCAGTAAAACCAGGCATAGTAATATTTCCTGAGATTGATCGTACATCAAAATTTTGTTTTTCAAATTCTTCACACTCTTGATATGATCTTGTATCGTTCCAAAGAATACATGGTCTAATAACATTTCCATCCTTATCTATTAACGTAGCTCCATGCATATGACCNGATATTCCTATTGAAATAGTTTGTGAAAATTCTTTTGGTTTTTTTGACTTTAAAGCCTCCAAGCATTCCATTGTTGAGTCAATCCATTCTTGTGGATTTTGTTCACTAAAACCATCTTTAGGGGATTGTACAGTAAGACTTGAATTAGCAGATGCAAGGATGCTTTGATTTTGATCTATTAAAATCATTTTGATTGATGAAGTTCCAAGATCAATTCCAATAAACATAGAGTAAATTTATAACATTAATTTTTTAATTGATACAAAGAAATTAAAACTACTTGTAAGAATATCTAAATATAAATATTCCTGATGAAACAATAATGATTGCTCCTATTATTGTAAATATATCTGGGATTTCTCCATACACTAATAAGCCAAAAATTATTCCCCAAACAATTATAGTATAATTATAAGGTGCTAAAATACTTGCTGGTGTTATACTCAATGCTTTAATTTGTAAAAATAANCCAGTACAAAAAAAGATACCCAAAAAAATAAAAAAGATAAAAGAAAATGAATGTAGAGGTTGCCAGAAAAAAAGTGATAGTACAAATGTAATGATAGCACCTATAAGGCCATTGTAGAATAACATAGTTTCATTATCATCATACTTAGCATTTAATCTTGTTGCTATTTGAAATAGTGAATAGAAAAAAGCAGCACATAATGGGATAATTAGATATGGATTAAATATAGTTAGTCCAGGTCGCATAATTAGAATAACTCCACAAAAACTTACACAAATTGCTAACCAAGTGGCTACATTTATTTTTTCTTTTAAAATAAAATAAGAAAAAACTAAAACTAGAACAGGGGCTAAAGATCCTATTGTGTGAGCATCTGCCAGAGCTAAGTGCCTAAAAGACAATACAAAAAAACAAGATTCACATACAGATAAAATACATCTNGTTATTTGTATCTTGTAATTATTTGAAAGATAAAATTTTTTAACTTTATTTTTTTTTGCAATAAAAAAAGAAAAAATAAAACAGAAAGTAAATTTTACAAATAATAATACAAAAACAGAGTGATATTGAACTGCTGTTTTTTGAATTGTATCTAAAATACCAAAAGATAAATAAGTTAAAAGAGTTAAAATTATTCCATAGGTATAGGGATTTGATTTCATGTTNATTAAAGATTTTTAAAGATATTATTGTAAAAATCTTTTTTAATATTCTTATCTGCATCTAAAATTTGCATCATTAAAACAGCTGACAAATTATTTTTTGGATCTGCCAAAAAATAAGTAGCGGCATAGCCTGACCATCCAAATTCTCCAACTGGACCAAACTTATTTTGAGAGGTATTATTCATTAANACTCTAAATCCTAAACCCCAACCATATCCATCTAGATCATTTTCATAATCTTCATCTTTATTTGTATTAATTGATGTGATTTCAATTGGAAATAACTCTTTATTTAAAGAATTATTTCGCATTAATTCTAAACTTTGAGAATTAATGAGCTCTTTTCCATTTTTATTTTTACCATCGATAAGCATTGTAGCAAATTTTTCATAATCTTCAGCTGTAGAAAACAAACCATGGCCTCCTCTGGAATAATTTTTATTATTTGTTGGGTACCCGTATAATATTAACTTTCTTTTATCGTAATTTAAATTTGTTAGTTTTAATTTNTCGCTATTATATTCAAATGTTTCAACTAACTTACTATTACTATTTTCATCAATATAAAAATTTGTATTATTCATTTCTAAAGGTAAAAAAATATTTTCGTTTAAAACGTCAAAAATTTTATCTTTTGTTACAACTTCTATAATTCTGGCTAAAACATCAATAGATATAGAATAATGCCATTTTGAACCAGGTTCATATAACAGAGGTAATTCAGAAATTTTACTAATCTCTTCCTCCAAACTTGAAGATGCAGAATGAAATAAACTTCTATCCTCATATTCTTGAGCTAAAAAATTATCACAACTGTTATATGTAAAGCCTGCTGTATGTTGTAAAAGTTGTCTAACAGTAGGTTTGTTTTCTAGAAAAGTTGTATTTTTTAAGTTACTCTCAATACTGCTAAGTTTTTTTAAATTTTTAAAATCAGATAAATGTTTATCTATAGTATCATCAAGAGATAAGAAATTTTTTTCAATTAATTGCATTGCTGCAAAACCAATAATTGGCTTTGTCATTGACCAAATTCTATAATATGAATTTTTATTGAGCTTATTTTTTAATTCCAAATCTTTGTAACCAATTACTTCATGATAAATATTATTTTTATGATTTATTATCCATTCAGCTCCATTACATCTTCCNGCATCAATNTGTTTTTGAAAATCTAATTTAATATTATCCATAANTGGATTAGATTAGACTCTTTATNTTTTCTATTAGNTCTGAATTNATNTNTCTTGGACCTTTATCTTGCCTATTAGTGTGTCTTCGTTGTCCAGGTAAACGCACACCGTCTAAAGATGTCATTTGTTCAAAAAATTTCTCAGCATGTTCATTCCAATTTTTTCCTGCAATAAGCTCTGGAGATAATGCCATAATAAATTCACCACCCCTTGCAGGACCTCCATCATTATTGTCTTCTTCTTTAGCTTCAAAACTAAATAAATCTCCTACTAGACCTGCAGCTAATAACTCAATCATCATTGCTATTGCAGAACCTTTGTAGTCGCCAAATGTTAAAAGGACTCCTCCATTTGCAATTTCAGATGGATTATCAGTTTTTTCTCCATCTTTATTTAGGCCTGTTCCAAATGGAACTTTGTGACCATCACGTGCTGCAACCTGAACTTCTCCCATCGCCATTGTTGAAGTTGCCATATCGTAGACTACAGGGGTATTATTTTTTCTTGGCCAAGCAAATGATATTGGATTAGTTCCAAATAGTGGTTTCTTTGCACCAGCTGGAGCCACACTTGGTTTATATGCAGTACAAGCAATTCCAATTAAATTATTTTCTGCTAATGCTTCAGTTTCATGCCATAAGGCTGCAAAGTGATGAGTATTAGTTATAGTTAAAACACCAACTCCATGTTTATTTGTCGTTTTTATCAATTCAGGCAAACCAACTTTGATTCCTACAGGAGCAAACCCATAATCACCTTCAACACGAATTGCGTTTTGTGTAAGATAGGTATTTGAAGGTCGTGAAGCTCCATTTACTTTTTTACTTTTTAGCGAAGCTACATAACCAGGAATACGAAACAATCCATGAGAAACACTTCCATCTCTTTCAGCATGTGAAACTGTTGTTGCTACAGAATCAGCATTGAAATGATCACATCCATGGGCTGATAGTGCTTTATATGCTAAATCATATATATTTTCTAATTCTAATGCTGTGGTATTCATTTACTTTTATTGAATAATTAATATTATTAATTCATGGATAGAGGATTATTGGACAATTTAAAAGATATTTTACAAGAAAGAATATCATTTTCAGAAAGTGTAAGAAATAATCATGCAAAAGGTGAAGATGCCTATGATCCTGTTCTACCTAGGGCAGTTTTGTTTCCAAAAAACAATGAAGAACTTTCAAAAATTTTAAGAATTTGTAATGAATTTAAAGTACCAGTAACTGCCTATGGTACTGGTACATCTTTAGAAGGTCATGTTGTTGGAAATGATGAAGGTTTTACAATTTCAATGGAAAATTTCAACAAAGTTATTTCTATTAATGAGGCNGANTTTGATTGTCGTGTNCAAGCAAATGTATCACGTGAACAACTAAATGAAACTTTAAAAGATAAAGGAGTTTTTTTCCCAATAGATCCAGGTGCAAATGCATCTCTTGGAGGTATGGCAGCTTGTTCTGCTTCAGGAACAATGGCCGTAAGATATGGAACGATGCGAACTNCTGTGCTTGGTTTAACTGTCGTAATGGCAAATGGCGATATAATTAAAACNGGAAGTAGGGCAAAAAAAACTTCCGCAGGATACAATTTAACAAACCTNTTTGTTGGTTCNGAAGGAACACTTGGGATTATTACTGAGGTTCATCTAAGNTTATCACCTATACCTGAAAGTATTATGAGTGCTGTTTGTCAATTCCCAGATCTAGACTCTGCTGTTTTAACNGCACAAGAAATCATTCAGTATGGTGTCCCAATTGCAAGAGTAGAATTATTAAATAAAGATCAAATGGATATTAGTATTAAATATTCAAAGTTAGAAAATTTAGAAAGTTTGCCTACACTATTCTATGAGTTCCATGGGAGCGAAATATCAAATAAAGAATCGATTGATATAGTGGAAGAAATTTCAAAAAATAATAATAGCAGTGAATTTAAGTGGGCAGCAAACACAGAAGAAAGAAACAAAATCTGGAAAGCAAGGCATAATGTATATTATTCAGTAAAAGCAGAAGGGGATAACATTAGAGTTTATATCACTGATGTTTGTGTACCTATTTCAAACATTGTGGAATGTATTAAATTTGCAGAAACAGAACTTAGAGACACTGGATTAAAGGCACCAATGGTTGGTCATGTAGGCGATGGAAATTTTCATGTATCTGTTGTTTACGATCCTAGCAAAGAAAATGAATATAAATATATAAGAGCATTTAGTAATAAATTAATTGATAAAGCGCTAGAAATGGATGGAACTATAACAGGTGAGCACGGTATAGGTCTTCAAAAGAAAGAGTATTTAT
>FUFK010016445.1_pt1 | contig 32630 bp, 25 predicted proteins | sample 1021851 | NCBI WGS metagenome assembly FUFK01 (sample SAMEA51879418, study PRJEB19060) | metagenome | reverse complement strand
CCCCCCCGCCTCTGTATATTCAGCGTCTCTGTATCTTTAGTACCCGCCTGAAATGGCGAGTTACCTACAGTGATAGTGGAGGTTAGAGAACCTCAACCACCTCGACGCCCTCATCTTCAAGCTCGGCAACTACGTCGTCGAGCTTGTCCTCGTGCACGGGCGCGGTCAGGTCAAGCAGCACGCGAGTCTCGTAGCCTGCATCGACCGCATCGCGAGCGGTTGCCGACACGCAATAATCGGTGGCGATACCGACAATATCGACGAATTCGATACCGCGCTCATCCAGCCACTCCGACAGGGGAGTCTGCGGGCCGTCCTCAGACGCATCCGCACCAGGCTCGTGCTCGCCGGTTGCGACCTCATCCTCAGGGGCGAGAAGACCCTCAAAACCCGAGTACGCTGCCTCGAAGCGGCCCTTGCGGAAGTACGCCTCAATGTAGTCGGTGTCCAGGTTCTCGTGAATCTGCGAGCCTTCGCTCTTGGCGACGCAGTGCACCGGCCAGGAGTCAACGTAGTCGGGGGTGTCAGAGAAGTGCGAGCCCGGATCGATATGCCAGTCCTGGGTGGCGACAATCGCGTCGTAGCGGTGGTGGTTGTTCTCCACGTATTCGCTAATCAGCGCGGCAACGTCCGCACCGCGCTCGGTGGCGAGGGCGCCGCCGGCGCAGAAATCGTTCTGCACGTCAACAATAATCAGTGCCTTAGACATGTCTGTCCTTTACAAGTAGGAATGAGTTTTCACTCTGATTCGCCAGGTGAAAAACAGTATCTCAGAAGGGTGGTTTAGATGAATTCGGTCGGAATGATCGGCTCACCCTCCGAGAGGCGGTGGGCAGCTTCGGGAAGCTCAGCCAGGGATGCTGCGTGGCGGGCGGTTGCGCGGCGCACGCCTTCCTCACCGGTGAAGCCGGGGAGTAGCTCGCCGTTGCGGACGAAGTCCACCATGAGCGGGCGGGTGTCTTCGAGCAGGTTCGGATCCTCGTGGGTGCCCAGAACCTCGGCGGTCGCAATGCCCATGCCGTTGAGGCGGCGGGCCGCACGCTTGGCGCCACCGATGGACGCCTTGCCAGCAGACGCCTTAGCGACCGGCTGCATTTCACCGGCAGAGTTCTCACGCTCAACAACCTTGTACACCATGGAGGAAGTCGGCGCGCCGGAACCGGTGACAAGCTTGGTGCCCACGCCGTAGGAGTCCACGGGTGCTGCCGCCAGGGATGCGATGGCGTACTCGTCCAGGTCGCTGGTGACGGTGATCTTGGTGTGGGTGTTGCCGAGCGAGTCGAGCAGTTCACGCACACGTGCCGCGGTGGCGACCAGGTCGCCGGAGTCCAGGCGCACGCCGCCAAGCTCTTCGCCCGCGAGTTCCACGCCGAGGCGGACCGCCTCGTCCACGTTGTAGGTGTCGACGAGCAGGGTGGTGCGGGCGCCGAGGGAACGCAGCTGCGCCTCGAACGCTTCACGTTCACTGTCGTGCAACAGGGTGAACGCGTGGGCGCTGGTGCCGATGGTGTGCAGGCCGTAGCGCAGGCCAGCCTCCAGGTTGGAGGTGCCCGCGAAGCCGGCGATAACGGCGGCGCGTGCGGCGGAGACGGCGGCGCGTTCGTGGGCGCGGCGCGAACCCATTTCGAGGCAGGGGCGGTTGCCTGCGGCTGCGCTCATGCGGGAGGCGGCGCTTGCCACGGCGGAGTCAAAGTTCAGGATGGACAGCAGGTAGGTTTCGAGGACGCACGCTTCGGCGAAGGTGCCTTCGACCTGCAGGACGGGGGAGTGGGGGAAGAACGCTTCGCCTTCTGCGTAGCCGCGGATATTGCCGCTGAAGGTGAAGGATTCGAGGTAGGAGAGGGTCTCTTTGTTGACGATATTGCGGGAGGAGAGGAAGGAGAGTTCTTCGTCGTTGAAGCGGAAGTTAGCGAGGCCTTCGAGGAATCGGCCGGTGCCTGCGAGGACGCCGTAGCGGCGGCCCGCGGGCAGGCGGCGGGTGAAGACTTCGAAGGTGCACTTACGGTTGGCTGCGCCGGAGGCGAGTGCCGCCTGGAGCATGGTCAGTTCGTAGTGGTCGGTGAGAAGGGAAGTAGTAGCCATGTGTTTATTGTAGTGGGGGATTAGGGTATTTTTCCTCTTGAGTCGGCGTGTCAATCACTACATAAAGTATTCTTGACTCTAAGTACTGTAGTATGACAAATTACCAGCACTCTGTGCGGGAGCAGTACAGGACGAACACCGCAGTAGCGCAGGACGAACACAGGGGCCACACAGGGGCAACACATACCCGCCCGTATAATCAAAGGGAACCGGCCGCAAAGGAAACCAATGAACACTACCGCCGTGACCCTCTCCACCGGAACCCTCGAGGACACCGACCTCGACACCGCCTTGGAGAACATCCTCGCCGCAGACATCCCCTGGAACGTCATCGTCTGGAACGACCCCGTCAACCTCATGACCTACGTGTCCTACGTTTTCCGTAGCCACTTTGGCTACTCCCGTGCCCGCGCCGAAGAACTCATGCTGCAGGTGCACAACAACGGCAAGGCAATCGTCTTCACCGGCTCCCGCGAAGACGCCGAAAAACACACCCAGGCAATGCACGCCTGGGGTCTGCTGGCAACCTTCGAGAAAGTAGAAAACTAATGGCGCGACCCTTCCGCCGCACCCCCGGAGGTTACACCGCCTCCTTCGAACCCGCCGAACGCGACCTGATCCGCGAACTCGCCGAAGACGTGCGCGCGCTGCTGCGCCCGGCAGATACCACCGCCGACGGCGGCACCGTCGACCCGCTGGAGGCGCTGGTCGGCATCACCGAAAACCCCACCATCCCCGCCGACAGCGCCGTGGCGCGCCTGCTTCCCGCCGCAAGCAGTGACGACGAGGCCGCCACCGAATACCGCCGCTACACCGAACGCGACCTGCGCGAAACCAAACGCGCGAACCTCGCCATGCTCGCCTTCGACATTGAGTCCAGCGACCTGCGCCTGAACGAGGAACACGCCCGCGCCTGGGCTACTGCGCTCGGCGATATTCGCCTGGTGCTTGCCGACCGCCTCTACATCGTGGACGAAGACACCGCAGAAGATATTGCAGCGTTCACCGACCCGTCCGAGATCGAGACCCAGGAAGAGTACATGGCTGTGGTGTACAACTTCGTCTCCTGGGTTCAGGACTCGCTCATGCTCGCCATGCTCGACGGGCTGGACAACGAAGAAGAGGATGTGACCGGCGGAGCATTTGACGGGGCAAATGGCGGGGAAAAAGAGCAAGAATAGAACGAATTTTTCAAATTCCCCTTCAAACTATCGTCATATACAACCACATAATGGTGGTTCTCGACTCATCTAACCGCCCAACGGACTAAAAGGGTAACCTTAGCGAGTTAGCATAGAACGTGGTACCCGACCGATAACGAAGTGTAGGTGACACATGAGTGACAGCATCGACGCAACAAATCCCTACCGTGCCCGCACCCCCTGGGGAAGCCCCGCGCCTGTAGGCCCCACCGCCGCGGCACCCATCGGCGTCTTCGACTCCGGCGTTGGCGGACTCACCGTGGCACGCGCCATCATGGACCAGCTGCCTCACGAACGCATCATCTACGTCGGCGACACCGCCCACGGCCCCTACGGCCCCCTCAAAATCGCAGAAGTACGCGCCAACGCGCTACGCATCATGGATGAACTCGTCGACTCCGGCGTGAAAATGCTCGTCATCGCCTGCAACACCGCCTCCGCAGCGGTGCTCCGCGACGCCCGCGAACGCTACACCCGCCAGTACGGCATTCCCGTCATCGAGGTGATTCAGCCCGCCGCCCGCCGTGCGCTCGCCGCAACCCGTAACCGCAAGATCGGTGTGATTGCGACGGAGGCGACCGTCACCTCCCGCGCCTACGAGGACACTTTCGCGATTACCCCGAACCTTGAGGTGCACTCGGTGGCGTGCCCGCGCTTCGTGGAGTTCGTGGAGAAGGGCATTACCTCCGGCCCCGAGCTGCTGGAGACTGCCCGCGAGTACCTGCAGCCGCTCAAGGATGCCGGCGTGGACACCCTCGTGCTCGGCTGTACCCACTACCCGCTGCTGGCCGGCGTGATTTCCTACATTATGGGTGAGGACGTCACCCTGGTTTCCTCCGCGGATGAGACCGCGAAGGACGTGTACCGCGAACTGCTCAACCTCGCCATTGAAAGCCCGGTCCCCGCGGAAAATCCGCACCATGAATTCCTCGCCACCGGCGAATCTGAGACGTTCTCGCAGCTGGCGCGCCGCTTCCTCGGCCCCGAGGTCACCAACGTGCGCCACACCAGCTCCGTGGCGGAACGCTACCCGACCGGCTCGCTGGCGGCACTCACCCCCGAAATGCTTGCGGCACACCGCAACATCACCCTCGACGAATCGGCAGATCCTGCAGAGGCAGCACACACTGTCGCGGGCACCGAATTTTCTGGCACCACCCCTAAGGACGACACCTCATGCGTCTAACCGTTATCGGTTGCACGGGCTCCTTTCCCGGCCCCGTCTCACCGGCTAGTTGCTACATGCTCACCGCCACGGACTTCGCGGGTCGAACCTGGCGCATCATCATGGACATGGGCAACGGCTCCCTCGGCATGCTCCAGCGTCATATTGACCTGAGTGATATCGACGCGATTCTGATTTCGCACCTGCACCCCGACCACTGCATCGACCTGTCCGGTCTGCACGTGGCGGTCAAGTGGGATCCGCGCGGCTGGCCCAAGGGCCGCATTCCGCTGTACGGTCCCGCCGCGATTAACGAGTATCTTTCGGCGACTCACGGCCTGGACCCGGAGCCGGGCATGAGCACCGAGTTCGAGTACCACACCTGGACTGAGGGCGAGCCTGTGCAGATTGGTCCCTTCCGCGTGGAGCCGTTCCGTGTGGTTCACCCCTCGAAGGACCCGTACGCCCTGCGTATCACCTGCAACGACCGCGAGGGCCACACCGTGTTCTCGTACTCGGGCGATACCGACCTGTGCGAGGGCTTGGTTAAGGCTGCTCGCGGCGCTGATCTGTTCCTCTGCGAGGCAGCATACCAGGAGGGCCGCGATGACGCCCTGCGCGGTATTCACCTGACAGGTAAGCGTGCCGGCGAGGCTGCCACGGAGGCGGGCGTGCGTAACCTGTTGCTGACCCACCTGCCCGTGTGGAACGACCCGGACATCGCCCGCGCGGAGGCGCGCAGTGCTTTCTCCGGCCCGGTCGGCATTGCCGAAATGGCGGCAAGCTACCGCATCTACCCGCGCCCGACGGAGGCTCACCCGGTCACGTCCACCTTGAACGTGGTGGAGGTGCTTGACCCGCCGCTGAACACCGCGATTGCGCTGCCCAAGCCAGAGCTAGATTAGGCTAAACCCGAGCTAGGCTAGGCTAAAACAAACTGGACTAGTGCAAACTGCGCTCAGTCCCGCCCACTTTTTCGACAAAGATTCAACAGACAGACACAGATCCCGCAGACAGATTCAAGGAGAACCCATGACTGCAACCCGCGAAGACGGCCGCGCCCTCAACGAACTGCGCCCCATCACCATTACCCGCGGCTGGTCCCGCAACGCTGAGGGTTCCGCCCTCATCGAGTTCGGCAACACCCGCGTGCTGTGCACCGCATCCTTCACCGAGGGCGTGCCGCGCTGGCTCAAGGGCGAAGGTAAGGGCTGGGTGACCGCCGAGTACGCGATGCTGCCGCGCGCCACCAACACCCGTTCTTCGCGCGAGTCGCTGAAGGGCCGCGTGGGCGGCCGCACCCACGAGATTTCTCGCCTGATTGGTCGCTCCCTGCGTGCGGTCATCAACATGGACGAGCTGGGCGAGAACACCATCGTGCTCGACTGTGACGTTCTGCAGGCTGACGGCGGCACCCGCACCGCCTCCATCACCGGCGCGTACGTGGCGCTGGCTGATGCTATTTCTTGGGCGAAAGAGCAGAAGATTCTGCCCTCTAAGGCGAACCCGCTGATCGATTCAGTGTCCGCAATTTCGGTGGGCATTATTGACGGCACCCCCATGCTGGACCTGCCCTACACCGAAGACGTTCGCGCCGAGACCGACATGAACGTGGTCGTCACCGGCAGCGGCAAGTTCGTTGAGGTTCAGGGCACCGCCGAGGGCGCGCCTTTCGACCGCGACGAGCTCAACAGCCTGCTCGACCTGGCGCTGGAAGGCACCGCAGAGCTGGCTCAGATTCAGCGTGAAGCACTGGCACACTAACCCGTCCCAGTAACTAGTTCCGTCGACAAGGAGAAACTATGGCAGACGCAAAGATTGTTCTGGCAAGCCACAATAAGGGCAAGCTCAAGGAACTGCGCGAAATTCTGCGCGGACGCATTGACGGCCTGGACGTTGATACCCAGGTGGTTGACGCCTCCAGCGTGAACGCCCCCGATGTTCCCGAGACCGGCGTGACCTTCGCTGAGAACTCCCTGCTGAAGGCGCGCGCTGTTGCCGAGGCAACCGGCCTGGTCGCTATTGCTGATGATTCCGGCCTGTCGGTGGATGTGCTCAACGGCGCCCCCGGTATTTTCTCGGCGCGCTGGGCGGGTCGCCACGGTGACGATTCCGCGAACCTGAACCTGCTGCTGGCTCAGCTGAGCGATATTTCTGCCGAGCACCGCGGCGCGAAATTCTGCTGCGCGGCCTCGGTTGCCTCCCCGAACGGTTTTGATGCGGTCGAGTACGGCGAGCTGCCCGGTGAGCTGCTGACCGCACCGGCGGGGGAGGGCGGCTTCGGTTACGACCCGATTCTGCGCCCCGTGGAGCTGAACGGTGAGAACGCCCTGTACGAGGGTCAGTACGCTGGCAAGTCTTGCGCTGAGATTCCCGCCGAGATTAAGAACTCGATTAGCCACCGTGCGCGTGCTTTTGAGGCACTGATTCCTCAGATTGCTGCTGCGCTGGCGTCCTAGAACCGTCGCTGAGGCGCCAGAGCATACTCGCTGTGCCGGTCTGATGGGTGAAAACGCGGGGTTGGGTGCGATTTTTTCGTGCATCCCCCTAAAATCCCCCACAGGGATACCAATTAAAGGCACAATAGTGTGAGAAGCTTTACCTCAAGGTTAGTGACACCAAAGAAACTCGTCTGCTGAAGGTACCTTCGGCAGGCGAGTTTTGCTATTGAAGAGCCTTTCAGCGGGGCATCTGCCCGACGCTTGCTGTCACCGACCACGGTAGAAAAACCTGCAGCGAAAGAGACACACCGATGCTCATCCTTCTTCTGCTGATGGCACTCGCCCTTGCCGCCGGATGCTGGGCGTACTCCTACGTGTGGCGCGGCCTGAACCGCCGCGTCATTGCCGCCGTGAAGGTGGTCGATCCGATGATTACGCTCGGCCCGTACGTCATGGCGGCGTGGGTGGCGTTCATGGCTCTAATCGCCACGAATATCTGGGCAACCGGAACCCTGCACACTGTGCTGACGATTATTTTCTGCGTGGTTGCCGCAGGGTGCCTCGGCTGGGCTGGATTCTGGCTGCTCATGCACTGCCTGGGCGGGCAGACCCCGGGCAAACGCCCGATGTGGTGGCGCGAGGCGGTTGCCGCGAAGTTCGCCTGGCGTAACCTCTCGCGCATGCCCGCCTACCTGGGTGCTCGCACCAGCATCCTGCCGGTGGAGAACCCGCACCTGACCAAGCCGTATTCGGGGTCGTGGACTCGCCCGCTCGGTGCGACCATGCCCGGGTACAGCTCCAACGGCGAGTTTATTGAGGGCTTTGACGAGTTCGGTCGCAAGATGCCGCGCATCTACCCTGTAGGCCCTGAACCGACCATTTTTGAGATGGCGCGCTGGGGTAAGTCGGTGAGCTCCGATCAGCTGCTGACGACCTTCCTGCCGACCGCTCCGTTTGAGCGTCTGCGTCTGCCCGGCACTATGACGGGCCCCTTCACCTTTGCGGGGGAGGTGCCGCACGGTGCGGTGACGAAGTGGCCTCGCCGCAGCGGCGCAAACCGCGCCTTCGGCTCCTACGCTCGTCTGGGTGAAATTACCGAACGTAAGGTGGAGCTGCTGGTCGACCACCGCATCATTGCGGCGCTGCAGACCACCCGCGAAAGCTACGAACGCCGACACAGCTGGATGCTCGCCTTCACCGACATCGCCGACGGCGACTTCACGATGGATGCCGACGAGAACGGCAACCTGCGCATCACCTTCGGCATGATTACCGAAGGCTACGAGACCCCGTGGGTCTTCACCAGCACCCTGAAAGACAGCACCCACCTGCGCCGCAAGGTACGCCACGCCATGAGGGAACGCCGCGTGCTCAAGCAGAGCAGCGGCGAGCTGATGGACTGGTACTTTGTGCCGAAGCTCAGCGAGTTCCCGCATGGCCCGGTCACGAATGAGCTTCCCGAAGAGTTCTACTTCAAGTCCAATATCATGGTCACGAACCGTCACGAGAGCTCCTCGCGAGCCTCGGGTGATGCGCACTAGGGTGATGCGCGCTAGGGGAGTGCCTCAGCTGTGAGGTGCTCAGACTGGATACCTCAAAAGCCCACCCTAAAAATTCAGATACCCATGCACCGGCTGCTACTCCATAGGGGAGTGGCAGCTGGTGCTTTTCTGCTGTTGCATCCTCTCGGCAGAGCCGAATGACGGTACAGACAGAAGCGGGCAACAAGCCACGATAGAATAGAAACTTAGAGCACCATGAGCGCAAGCCGGGGCGTTTCTTTCTCCCCTCCGCGAGCTTGCCGCGCTAAACACACAGTCATCACTTGCACACAGTCATCACTTGCCGAAAGGATTCCCGTGGCGTCTTCGAACTACACCGCCCGTCACCTCTCCGTGCTGGAAGGTCTGGAAGCTGTACGCAAACGCCCGGGCATGTACATTGGCTCCACCGACTCTCGCGGCCTGATGCACTGCCTCTGGGAGATTATCGACAACTCGGTGGATGAGGCGCTCGCCGGTTTCGGCCAGTCCATCCAGGTCATTCTGTACCGTGACGGTTCGGTTGAGGTGCGTGATGATGGTCGCGGTATCCCCACCGACATTGAGCCGCGCACCGGCCTGTCCGGTGTGGAGGTCGTGTTCACTAAGCTGCACGCCGGCGGTAAGTTTGGCGGTGGCTCCTATAACGCGTCCGGTGGTTTGCACGGTGTGGGCGCTTCCGTGGTGAACGCGCTGTCTTCGCGTCTGGACGTGCAGGTGGATCGTGGCTCGAAGACCTACCAGATGTCCTTCCGCCACGGCATTCCCGGCCACTTTGAGTCCGGCCGCACCCCCAAGCCCGAAGATCCGTTCACTCCCGCAACCGAGGGCACTGACGCCCTGCAGATTGTGGGTCGCGCTAAGCGCGGCGTGACCGGCACCCGTGTGCGCTATTGGGCTGACCCGCAGATTTTCACCCCCGACGCCAAGTTCAGCTACGAGGACTTGGCTGCTCGTGCGCGTCAGACCGCGTTCCTCATTCCGGGTCTGCGTATTTGCATCCGCGATGAGCGCCGACTGCCCGGCACTCCCGGCGAGTTGGAGCCCCACGAGGAAGTTTTCCAGTACGACGGCGGCATTAGCGAGTTCGTCGAGTTCCTGGCGCACGATGAGCGTATTACCGACACCTGGCGTTTTAGCGGCAGCGGCTCTTTCACCGAGACCGTGCCCGTGCTGGGTGAGGACGGCCGCTCGCAGCTGACCGATGTGGAGCGCGATTGTGAAGTGGACGTTGCGTTGCGCTGGGGTATTGGCTATGAGACGACGGTCCGTAGCTTCGTGAACATTATTGCCACCCCCAAGGGAGGTACTCACACTACCGGTTTTGAGCAGGGCCTGCTGCGAGTGATGCGCAAGCACCTTGCCGATAACGCCCGTAAGTACAAGGTGGGTAACGACAAGATTGAGAAGGACGACGTGCTCGCCGGCTTGACCGCCGTGCTGACCGTGCGTCTTGCCGAGCCGCAGTTTGAGGGCCAGACCAAGGAGATTCTGGGTACCCCGGCGGTTCGCCAGATTGTGTCGAAGGTTGTGGGAGATGCGCTGAAGGCTCGCCTGGAGTCGACCGCCCGTGCGGAGAAGGCTCAGGCGGCCGCTCTGTGCGAGAAGGTCGTCTCTGAGATGAAGACCCGCGTCTCGGCGCGCATCCATAAGGAAACTCAGCGCCGTAAGACCGCGCTGGAGTCCTCATCCATGCCCACTAAGCTGGTGGATTGCCGTTCGACCAATGTTGAGTATTCTGAGCTGTTCATTGTGGAGGGTGACTCGGCGCTGGGAACTGCGCGTCTGGCGCGTTCTTCTTCGTATCAGGCTCTGCTGCCGATTCGCGGTAAGATCCTGAACACTCAGCGTGCTTCGGTGACTGATGTGCTCGCGAACGCCGAGTGCGCAGCGCTGATTCAGGTGATCGGTGCCGGTTCGGGTCGTACCTTCGACCTGGACTCTGCCCGCTACGGCAAGGTCATTATGATGACCGATGCGGACGTGGACGGCGCCCACATCCGTACCCTGCTGCTGACTCTGTTCTACCGTTACATGCGTCCGCTGATTGAGGCGGGTCGCGTGTACGCTGCGGTTCCGCCCCTGCATCGCGTGGAGGTGGTGCGCCGCGGCAAGCCGAACGAGATGGTGTACACCTACTCGGAGAAGCAGTTGCACGAGCTTCTGGATTCGTTGCAGGAGCAGGGCGTGTCTTATAAGGAACCCATTCAGCGCTATAAGGGTCTGGGTGAGATGGACGCCGACCAGCTGGCTGAGACGACGATGGATCCGCGTCATCGCATGCTGCGCCGTATTCGTATTGAGGATGCGGAGGCTGCCGAGCGTGCGTTCTCTCTGTTGATGGGTTCTGAGGTGGCTCCGCGTAAGGAATTCATTATTGCGGGTGCTCATCAGCTGGATGCCGAGAGCATTGATATGTAGAGCATCGATATGTAGCGTGCGGTACCTTGCGGGGCATTGCGGTGCCTTGCGGGGCAGTGGTGGCTGGCGTGTCACAATCCATGAATTTTGTGTGAGAATAGTCACGCAATTCTCGGAGATTCCGCGTAAATTCCGCATGAAACAGGCAAATTTAAGCTTTGAGCACTACTTGAAGCACCTGTCACAATCACGAAATCTGTCACCAAAATTTTGCAGAAAATATTAAAAACTGCAATATTTCACCAAGGTTCCGAAACTGCTTCTCAACCCCGCAAGGCACCATCGTGTCTCATTCCTCTCACCACCCTTGCATCGAGGGATAACGTCCAAGGTACCTTTAGCGAAACGTCAAACAATAAACGTCCATACTATGCACAGCCTACTCACAGCTTCTTAGGAAAACCCTGTACCTTAGAAGCATGAGAGACACTGTGTCAGTAACTCTCGTATGCCCTCCATCGATGGTGGACTACCCGAAATCTGGCACAAACGCACATTAAGTACACACATAGTAAGGACCTATCAATGGATCCCCTTGATTTTGGTAGGTGGCAGTTCGGTATTACCACCGTCTACCACTTCTTCATGGTTCCGCTGACTCTGGGTCTGGGCCTTGTGGTGACCTACCTGTACATTTGCTACGTTCGTACCAAGAAGGACGAATACAAGCGCATGACGAAGTTCTGGGGCAAGCTGTACCTCATTAACTTCGCAATGGGTGTGGCCACCGGTCTGGTTCAGGAATTCCAGTTCGGCATGGCGTGGAGCGAATACTCCCGCTTCGTCGGCGACGTCTTCGGCGCTCCGCTGGCAATGGAAGGCCTCTTCGCCTTCTTCGTTGAGTCGACCTTCCTGGGTCTGTGGATCTTCGGTTGGGACCGCCTCAAGCCTGCTGTACACGCATTCTCGCTGTTCATGGCAGTCCTTGGCTCCTGGATTTCTGCATTCTTCATTCTGGTTGCAAACTCCTGGATGCAGCACCCCGTTGGCGCAGAAATGATTGACGGTCGTCCCCGTATGACCGATATTGGTGCCGTGCTCATGAACCCCCTCGCATGGGTGACCTTCACTCACGTCATCACCTCCGCTATCCAGGTTGCTGGTGGCTTCCTGGTTGGTATCGCATGGTACAAGCTGTGGCGCCGCCGCAAGGACGGCATCGACAAGGTCGTTGACGGCAAGGTTGTTGTTGGTGAGTCCGACAAGGGCGCACGAGACAAGACTGACTACCAGGTTTGGCTCAAGTCCCTGCGCCTGGGCGCAGTCGTTGGTCTCCTCGCGTTCGCAGGTGTTGGTGCATCCGGTCACCTGCAGGCACAGATGATGATTCACGAGCAGCCCCTCAAGATGGCTGCCGCCGAGGCCGCCTGCCACGATGGCACCTCCTTCTCCGTTCTGACCGTCGGTGAGCTCGGCGCTCAGAGCTGTGACAAGATCACCCCCATCATCGAGGTTCCCGGCGTGCTGTCCTTCCTGGCACACGACAACTTCGATACCCCGGTGAAGGGTATTCAGACCCTGCTGCCCGAGTACGAAGCTAAGTTCGGCACCAACCTGCCCAACAACCCGCTCTACGGTGAGCGTGCAGGTCAGAAGATTGATTACCTGCCCTCCCTCGAGGTCTCCTACTGGGGCTTCCGCGGCATGATTGGTCTGGGTGCGGTCGTACTGCCCCTCTACCTCTACGCACTGTGGGTAACCCGTAAGAAGGGCGTGGGCACCGTCCCCGAGTCCAAGCTGCTCAAGAACGTTGCAGTCTGGTCCATCCTGGCTCCCTTCTTCGCTATCTCCCTCGGCTGGATCTTCACCGAAATGGGCCGCCAGCCCTTCGTTGTGGCTCCGAACCTTCAGGGTGACCCCTCGATTCACCTGTTCACTGCAGCAGCTATCTCCCCGGGTGTTTCCGGTGAAGAAATCCTCTTCTCCCTGCTCACCCTGGGTCTGCTCTACGGTGTGCTGATGGTGGTTGAGGTTTACCTGCTCATCAAGTACGTCAAGGCCGGTGTGGTGGCAGCAATGCCCGAGCTGGTTCAGTCGCACCACGAGGACGAGTCCAACGACAAGTCCAAGCGCGATGTGCTGGAGTTCGCCTACTAGGCGGGTAAGGATTGATTCACCATGAACTTTGATTTCAATATCTTTGCCGGTCAGCCTGGCCTGGCCACCCTCTGGTTTGCTGCCATTGGTGTCTTCTTCATCATGTACCTGATCCTGGATGGTTTCGACCTGGGCGTCGGTATGCTGATGGGTTCCAAGTTCACCAAGAACGAAAAGGAACGTCGTCTGCTGCTGAACATCATCGGCCCCGTCTGGGACGGTAACGAGGTGTGGCTTGTGACTGGTGGTGCAGCTCTGTTCGCTGCATTCCCCATCTGGTACGCAGCCCTCTTCTCGGCTCTGTACATCCCCCTGACCCTCGCGCTGGTCTTCCTGATTCTGCGCGTGGTCGCCATTGAATACCGCGGCAAGAAGAACGACGAGAAGTGGATCCGTAACTGGAACATCGCTCTGTCTGTTTCTTCCTTCTTTATCCCACTGCTCGTTGGTGCTCTGCTGGGTCTGACCTCCATGGGTCTGCCCATCAACGACAATGGTGACCGCGTCGGCGGCGCCTTCGCATGGGTCTCCCTGCCGGTTCTGCTCGGCGGTCTGGGCTTCGTTGGCTTCTCCCTGGTTCAGGGTCTTGCCTTCATCGCTCTGAAGACCGACGGTGACATCCGTGACCGTGCCCGTAACACCCTGGTACGCTGGTCTCCCGTCCTGCTGCTGCCGATCGTTGCATGGGTTCTGGCACTGGACTTCACCACCGGTAACGGCGTCTCCTGGCTGTGCACCATCCTGGCTGTGGTTGCTGTTCTGATTGCTTGGATCTCCGCAAAGGGTGGCCGTGAGGGTCGCGCTTTCGCTGGTCTGTCTGTGTTCCTCGCATTCGGCGCTCTGGCAATCTTCACCGCAATGTACCCGAACGTTCTGCCCTCCACCCTGGACCCGGCATACTCGCTCACCATTGCGAACGCCTCCAGCTCCGAGTACACCCTGGGCGTTATGACCTTCGTGACCTGCATGGGTCTGCCGGTCGTGTTCGTCTACCAGGCATGGACCTACTGGGTCTTCCGTAAGCGTCTGCACGTGGATCACATCCCCGAGGCACACGACGCTACCGAACTGGCTGAACTGCCGACCAAGTAGCATGTAGCTGATTGAAGGATCCCCCGAATTTCTCTTCTGAGAAGTTCGGGGGATTTTTCTATGCCCCCAGAGGAGTATGCACACAGAGGACTATTCCTACAGAGGATATTCCCGCAGAGGATGCAGCTTGCGGCAGGTGAGTGGGCGCGCAAAAATTTTTGGTGCACACCCCCCCGAAATCTGGGCGCGACAGGGAGTAAAACGTGTAATGTGGTGTACAACTCACTCTTATGAAAGGCGTTCAACGATGAAATTCCTCAACCGCCGCACCGGAACCGCCCCTCGTACCGGCACGCGCCGCCGCCTGCTCGCCACGGGCGCCCTGCTGGCCATCGGCGTGCTCCCGCTGAGTGCATGCTCGCTCTTCAACCCGCCGCTGGAACGCGACGAAAGCGTCCACGCCATCTTCGACGCGGAACAGGACATCGTGAAGATGCCCCTGGACGATTACCTCTACTACGAGCGCACCAACTACGAATACACGGCCTTTCAGATTGCCATGAAGCAATGCTTCGCCGAACACGGGCAGAACTACACCATCCAGGCTCCCTATTCTGAAAGCGCACCCCGCGGTGATTTGGGACGAAAGTACGGTCCCTGGAACGTCGAGTACGCCCAGAAGTACGGTTTTCAGAAGCGAGACCCCAACAACGCAGCCGCCCCCATCTCCTATAACTCGGGGGAGAGCATGAGCCCCGAGGACAAGCTTCGCACCGAATGCTACCCCAAGGCCCGCGAGACCCTGGAGGCCGCGGTGCCCGAAGGCAAGAGGCCCGAGAATGAAGGGCAGTCCACATCCAGTCGTATCTCTACTGAGGCGGGTAACGCCGTTTACGGTAGCAAACTGCACCGCGAGCTCGAAGAGAAGTGGAAGCAGTGCGTCTCAGACCGCGGCCTCACCCCTCGCTCGGCAGGCTCCGTCGCCGAGGAAACCCCGCTGGCTGAGCAGCTGAGCAAGAACAACGGATTCAACGAGCCCGCCTCCGAAGAAGAGATTCGCATCGCCACCATCCAGGCCGAATGTAACCAGCAGGTCGGCATGAGCAAGCAGCTCTACGACCTGGAAGCTCAGTACCAGATGCCGCTCATCCGCAAGTACCAGTCACAGCTTGAGCAGGACCGCAAGGCAGAACGTGAGCGTGACGAGAAGTTCAAGCAGTACGTTATGGAGCACCAGTAAACCGGGACGCTGAAAGACAGCACCACAAAAGACAGCGCAAAAACAGCTCAGAAAGACACCGCCATGACCACTCACTCACAGAACCAAAACAGCGGTCACCGCTTTAGCGAGCGCATCGCCCGACCCCGCGTGCTCCTGCTGCTGGCTATCCTCGCCATCGGCTCGCTCATGCTGTCCTTCTACCTGGGCACCCGCTACGCCGCCACGGGCCCCGACCCGACCGTGCAAGCGAAAACCGTGATTCCGGTCTGGGCGAAGGTCGAAGAACGCACCGTCAGCGAGGGACTCGCCATTGCCGGAACCACCAAGGCGGGGGAGACCGCCCCGATTAGCGCGCGCACCAACGGTGAGCCGGTGCTCGTCTACCAGAACCAGAAGCCCGGTAACGTGCTCAAGGCCGGTGACTTCATCGGCATTATCGGCGCCGACCCCGTCTTCGTACTGGAGGGTCCGTTGCCGCTGTACCGCGACCTCAACCTGGGCGATAACGGCGACGACGTGCTCGCCTTCCAGAAGGCACTGAACTCCGCCGGGTACGCCACCGCTCAGAGCGGCACAGTCACCGAAGACACCCTCGACGCCGTCACGCGCCTGCACCGCGCGCACCTGACCGGCGTGCCCAGCGAAGGGGTCACCAGCATTGCCCGCAGCAACTACGCGATTCTGCCCGGCGGAAGCCACACCGTCACCGCAGTTGCGGCGGTCGGCCAGCTCATCAGCGACGGCAACCCCATCGCGAGTGTAGAAACCAGCGAACCCTACGTGGAATCCAGCGTTGAACTCGCCGTCGCCAACAAGCTCAAGGCCGGCGACCGCGTTAGCCTGCGCACCTCCACCGGCAGCGTGGAGGGCACCATCACCAGCATTGGTGAGCTGCAGAACGACCCCTCCAAGGGTGCGGCAAAGAGCGTGCGATTCAGCGCCGACGACCCGAGCAAACTCACTCCGGGGCAGAGCGCATCCATCACCAGTAAGGGCAACACCTCAACCACCCTCGCCGTGCCGACTACCGCGGTACGTCAGGATTCCCAGGGCACCTACGTGCTCGTTGAAAAGGGCGGAAGCTCCACCTCGACCAGCAAGGATGCGCCCGCCACCGAACGAGTCAACGTTGAGGTTCTACGCACCGCCGGCGGATACGCCGCAATCAACGCGAACCTCAGCACGGGACAGAAGGTGCTTGTCTCATGAGCCGCCGTAAGATAACCCCAGACACAAGCCCAGGACGTGCGCCTACAATTGCGCCCAACGTAGCGTCCGCAGCTACACCTGCCGCCGGACTCGGTACCGCACCCGCTATTGAAATGCACGGCATTACCCGTGTTTTCGAGGGGAGCGAACGAGCAGTCCTCGACCATCTCGACCTGGTGGTCGAACGCGGCGAATTCCTCGCCATTATTGGTCCGTCCGGATCCGGTAAATCAACCCTGCTCAACGCCATTGGTCTGCTCGACACGCCCACCAGCGGAACCTACAGCCTCTTCGGCAAAAACACGGAAGGACTCAGCGACAGAGAACGCGACGAAATGCGCCGAGACCACCTCGGCTTCATCTTCCAATCCTCAAACATGCTGCTGGACGAAACCAGCACGACCAACGCCTCCATGGGCCTGCGCGTGCAGGGCGTACCCTACAGCGAGCGTCTGCAACGCACCGAAGAAACCCTAGAATTTCTGGGGTTGAGCGACCGCGCCAGCATCCGCACCCGCTACCTCTCCGGTGGCGAGAAGCAGCGCTGCGCCATTGCTCGCGCCCTCGCCACGCGCCCGCCGCTGATTCTTGCCGACGAGCCCACCGGCAACCTGGACAGCCACAATAGCGCCAAGGTCATTGAGATTCTTCAGCGCATTAACGCGACCGGCTGTACTGTGCTGGTGATTACCCACGACCCGGAGGTTGCCGCCGCCGCCCGCCGCGTGATTCGCATTGAGGATGGGCGGCTGCACGAGCAGAGCCGCACCGATTCGGCTACGGTGCCGGTTGCGGAGGCTGTGCCGGTTGCAACGGACACCCCGGCGGAAACCACGGTAGGTGCCCCGGTAGACGCCTCCGCCAGCCTCGCACCGGGGGAGAAGCCCGCTACGCATCGCCGCGGAAGCTTCCTCACCGACGACAGCATCGAGGCAATCTCGGCGCTCACCTCACGACCGCTACGCACCCTGCTGCTGGGCCTGTCCTTTGCACTGGGCGTGGGCGGACTCATCAGCGCCTCCGGCATGAGCGAATCCGCCAGCTACCAGGTGAACCAGCGCCTGCTCGGATCCGAACAGTCCACGCTCTACATCAGCGACAGGGACAATGACCAGAACATGCTCGGAACCTACCGGCAGGGTGAATCCGCGCAGAATGTTGCCGACCGCATTAGCGCGCTGGACTACGTGAAGAACACCGGGTTTGTCAGCAGCGTGGCGCCCGCCGACGTGCGAATCACCCGGTTCAGCCCCTACGAGGACGAACCCAAAACCGCGATTGGCCTCAGCTCCACCTCGAAGACCAGGCTCGAGCAAATCGGTGCCCGCATGAACCCCGAAACCCTGCGTGCGCTCGAACAGATGAACTCGACCCTCACCCAGCAGAACGTTGCCGACCGTGAACGCTCCGAGCAGCTCTCCGGCGCTATCGTCTCGGTCTCCGCTGCCCGTGCCCTCGGCATTATTCCCGAAGATAAGGCTGCAGATAACGCCACAACCGAGCCCCGCCCCGGCGAGCTACCCGCCGTCGAGTACGGCATTAAGCTCGGCGGGCTGCCGCAGGTGGCACCCGGTGTGAGCATCTGGGTGGAAGGTCAGCTGATGCCGGTCGTCGGCCTTTTCGACCCCGGCAATAGCGGCTACGAATTCAGGAACACGGTCATTGTCTCGCCGGGCACACTTCAGCGCACCGGACGCGGCCAGGTGACCTACATTGCCGAAACCGAACGAGGCTACGGCAAGGCGGTCGCCAAGGCGATTCCGCTGACCCTCAAGCCCGCTGAACCCAGCCAGATCAACGTGGAAACCCCCTCCGACCTGCAGAGCCTGCGCGCATCCATCGCCTCGGACCTGGGCCTGTACGTGGGTGTGCTCTCCGGTATTCTGCTGGTGCTCGCCTCCCTCTCAGCGGCAACCGCAATGTACCTGTCCGTGCAATCGCGCACCGCAGAGATTGCGCTGCGCCGCGCCATCGGATCGAGTAAATGGCTGATTGCCCGCATCTTCCTCATGGAAGGCGTCATGCTCGGTGTGCTCGGCGGCTCCATCGGCGCCTGCTCCGGCATGATTGCGACGATTATTCTTTCGCTCGTGCAGGGCTGGCAGGCGGTTCTCTCACCCGGATTCGTGGTGCTCGGCGTGGGCGTTGGCGCCCTTACCGGTCTGGTGTCTTCGGCGTACCCGGCGTGGGTGGCATCCCGCAAGAGCCCCGCCGACGCGATGCGCGGCTAGAACTAGCGCGGGGTGAGGACCAGCCAATTATCCGAAACTTGACTGGTCAAATAGGTATTGGATAGCCCAACCCTTAAACTGATGGGAGGTAAAAACAGCAGAAGACTAAGGACAACACGTGAGTCGAACGCACACACCGCGTCATGCTGACAAACATCAGAACACTGAGGCACCAGAGGTGATCGAAGGAAAGCGCAACGACCGCGCTGACCGCCGCCCGCCTCTGGGCCCTGACGCCCGTAAAACCCTCAGCACGTTCGGTGTCATCACCGCCGTGCACACTCTCGCGACGGTGCTTTTCAGCGCCGCACTGGCTGTGATTATTGCCCGCGCGGCACACGCTGGTTTCGCCGCTGTTGCCGCCGAGCACGCGCGCCTCAAAAAGACCAGCGCCCCGGACGTGTACCGCGCCTACATTGAGTTCTCGGGCTCCGCGCAGGCGCAGCTGGAGGCGCACGGCGGCTGGCTGCTCGGTCTCGGTGGGCTCTTCGGCGACGCAGACACCATTACCCCCGGCCTGATTGCGGTCGCCGTGGCTGCCCTGCTCGTCCGCTCGGGTACCGACTACCTGCTGGCTGTGAGCGCGCAGCGTGCCGCCTCCGGGGCGAAGTCTCAGATTCGTTCCGCCCTGCTCAAGCGTGTGCTCGCCACCGGTGGCGCAGACACCCCCGAAGGTACCGGCGCGACCGCTGTGCTGCTTTCCCGCGGCCTGAACGCCCTGGATGACTACTACACCAAGACCCTGACCGCGTTCGTGTCCACCGCGATTGTGCCGTTCATCCTCTGGGTTGTTGTGGCGGCCCTAGACTGGATAAGCGCCATGGTGCTTGCCTGCACCCTGCCGCTTATTCCGGTGTTCATGATCCTGATTGGTAAGAACACCCGCGACGAAACCGCAGAAGCTCAGGCTGAGCTGCACCGCCTCTCCGACCATATTCTGGAGCTGGTGCGCGGCCTGCCCGTTATTATCGGTCTGGGCCGCGAACGTGCGCAGACCCGCGCCATGAACGCCCTGGGTCAGCGCTACCGTGAACGCACCATGCAGACCCTGCGTAGCGCATTCATGTCTTCGCTCGCGCTGGAGCTCATCACCACCATTTCGGTGGCGCTGATTGCTGTGCTGATTGGTGTGCGCCTGGTCAACGGCACCCTGGGCCTGGACACCGCAATTCTCGTGCTGCTGCTGGCTCCCGAATGCTACCAGCCGCTGCGTGATGTGGGTGCCGCCTACCACCAGTCGGAGGACGGCGTTGCCGCCCTGCGTAGCGCCCAGAAGATTATTGATGCGCCCCTGCCCGCCGCCGCTGCGGACTCGTCTGCACAGGACTCGGCAGCTCAGAAGGCCCAGCCTTCCACCATCGCTGTTGAGGACCTGTCGGTGAGCTACCCGGCGCGTCCTGCCGTGCTGACTAACCTGTCGTTGAACCTGGATCGTCGCGTTGCCACCGGCAACGATGAGCGCGGTGCGGTTATCGGCGTGATGGGTGAGTCCGGTTGCGGTAAGTCCACCCTGCTGAACGTGTTCTCCGGTGCCGTGCGTGAGGGTCTGGTGCCCACCGGTTCGGAGGATCCCGTGCACCTGACCGGTAGCGTGAACGGTCTGGGAACCACCCTGGTTATTCCGCAGTCGCCGGTCTTCACCGCGCCGACCGTGCAGACCGAAATGGCTCTCTACGCACTCAGCGCTACCGAGGCGGAGCGTGAGCGTGCAGCTGCTCTGCTCGGTGAAGCGATGGACTCCAAGAAGCTGTCTGTCACCGATGCCGAGTCCGCGCTGCTGGTTGGCCCGCTGGCTCAGCTGGGCATGGAGAAGCTGACCGCCCTTGAACCCGGTGCCCTCAGTGCTGGTCAGGCGCGCCGCCTCGCCGTGGCACGTACCCTGGCTCGTGCCGAGGCTATCTACCGTGCCGGCGGTGAGCAGACCGTGCTGACCGTCCTGGTGGATGAGCCGACCGCGCACCTGGACGCCTACTCGGCATACCTGGTGACCCGCGCCCTGCACCGCCTGGCGGAACTTGGCGCAACCGTGCTGATCGTGACCCACGAGCAGGAGCTCGCCGCTGGCTGCGACACCCTCGTTCGTGCCGTGCAGACCGCCCGGGGCTACACCTGGACCGCCGAGGCGAATACCGCCCGCGTTGCGGTTCCCGCGCAAGCCCCCGCGCACCTGCTCAAGGATCGGGCAGAATACGAGGCAGAAAGCACCGCCCCGGCGGGCGCCTCCGCAGCTGCCGAGGTCGAGGAAGCCGAGCCTACCGGCCTGTTCGCAAGCCTGCGCACCCTGAAGGAACTGACCGGTATTGGTGTTCGCGCCGCAACCGGTCCGGTGATTATGGCTGCGATTACTTCCCTGATGGCTGCGGCACTGACCGCGCTGTCCGGCTGGCTGATTGTTCGCGCCGCCGAGGGCCCGGCAATGATGTACCTGATGGTCGCCATTGTGGGCGTGCGTTTCTTCGGTCTGGGTCGTGCCTGCGCCCGCTACGCTGAGCGTCTGATGACCCACTCGAAGGTTCTTGCCGCCGCAAATATTCTGCGTCTGCGCGCCTGGGTCGGCGCATGGCAGAGTGTGAGTAGCGTGCGTGCCCTGCTACGTGGTGACGCGCTGCTCGAACGCCTCGTGGGTGGTATTGATGAGCTGCGTGACGGCGTGCCGCGCGTTATTATCCCGCCGGCTGCGCACCTGCTGGTCATGGTCGCGGCGCTGATTACGACCGCGTGCATCCTGCCGCAGGCTCTGATTCCGGTTCTGCTTGCCGTGCTGGTCAGCACTTTTGTGGCTCCGTGGATTGTGCTCCGCGCCGATGCCCGTGCGGAGGCGCTCGCTCGCCGCTCCACCGCGCAGATGCTGCGCCTGGGTACCGGCATGCTTTCGGCTGCTGAGGACCTGCGCGCTAACGGCGTGGCAACCACCGCTGAGAAGGCTAACGGCGCCCTGGACGCCGAGAACCTGTCCGCCCTGCAGAAGGGCTCCACCGCTCAGGGCGTGGGTCGTACCCTCGTAACCCTGAGCTGGTTCGGTGCGGCCCTGGCGAGCGCAATCATTGCGTACCCGCTGGCTGTTGACGGCACCGTGCGTGCCCCCGAAGCGGCGATTGTGGTGTTGCTGTGCACCGGCATGCTGGAAAGCTCCCTGGGCCATGTTGAGGCGGTCCGCTCCTGGCCCGCGTTCAGCCGCCTGCTGGCGACGATTGCCCCGAGCGTGCGCGATGTATCCCTGGAGGGTGTTGTTGCGACCTCGACCCTGAAGCGTTCCGTGCCGACCGAGGCTGAGGTGGACACCCACGTTCTGCCGCGTCGTGCTGAGCGTCTGCGTGCCCGCGCGGAGGCTGAGATGGAGGAGCTGCTGGAGGCTGACCGTCAGCGTGCTCACCGCTTTGATCGCCCCGAATCTGCAACTGATTCTAAGGCTGGCGCTCAGTCGGATTCTAAGGCTGTGCGCCCGCCGAAGCCCGGCGAACCCACCCTGGTCAGCTGCGGTACCCCGCAGGAACTCGGCGTGAAGGTCACCGACCCCGCCCTGAGTCTGCAGGACGCTGCCGCCCGCTGGCCCGGCATGGATCACCCGGTCTTCACCGACCTGAACATGAACGCCCGCGCGGGCTCCTGGACTGCGGTGACCGGCCCCTCCGGTTCCGGTAAGTCTACGGTGCTTGCAACCGTTCTGGGCTTCTTGCCGCTGGAGTCCGGCCGTGTGCTGGCTTCCGGTGAGGTCCTGGAGGGTGAGCAGCTGCGCGGCTACGCGGCGTGGTGCCCGCAGGCGGCTCACATCTTCGAGTCGACCCTCGAGGGTAACCTGCTGCTGGCTCGTGACCGTTCGGATCGCCCGAGCGAGGAAGAGCTGATTGAGGTTCTGCGCCGTGTGGGTCTGGGCGAGTGGTTTGACGCTCTGCCTCAGGGCCTGCGCACCCCGGTGGGTGCTGGCGGTTCCTTCCTGTCGGGTGGTCAGCGTCAGCGTCTGGCCGTGGCTCGTGCCCTGCTGGTGAACTCGCCGGTGCTGCTGCTGGACGAGCCGACCGCGCACCTGGACGCTGAGTCTGCCCGCGCGCTGATGGCTGACTTGGACGCGGCGACCCGCTCTAGCTCCGTGGCTACGGTTCTGGTGTCGCACCGTCCCGAGGATATTGCCCGCTGCGATGAGGTGGTTCGCCTCTAAACGCAGCTGAGCGTAGCCATCGCGGGCGAGATTGAACGCAAGAAACTGCGAGGAATGCCCCGGTACATCAGTGCCGGGGCCTTTCTGTGCGTTCATATATGCGGGGATTCACCCGGCTTCGTTAGCAACCTACGGTCAAAGGCCGTGAACGGCGCGCCTAGAAGAGCTTTTCACCCTCCGGGCTCACCGCCAGCGCAGCAGAAACAGCCGCATAGTTCGGGCCCACAATGCCGATGCTCTGAGTAAGCATCACACCGGAACCGTCACGGGCACCGTGCTCAGTCGGCAGGGAACGAGCCACACCGCCGGAGGACGCCGCCTTCGCCGGGCCCACACCCACCCACGCCAGAGCCAGCTGGCTCTCACCGGTGAGGAATCGGTGCGCACGCACGCCGCCGGTCGCGCGGCCCTTCTGCGGGTACTCGCTCAGGGCGGTGACCTTGGCGCTTGCCAGGCCATCCTTGCCGTTGGTGACGGTCACGACCTCCGCCGCGTCGCCGGGCGCGGTCACGCCCAGGGCGATGAGGCGGTCACCGTCGGCAAGCTTGATGCCTGCGATACCGCCGCCGGTGCGTCCCTGCGGGCGGACCTTTGCCGCGTCGAAGGTCAGTAGCTTCGCGTCGCGAGTGACGAAGGTGAGCACCATATCATCGGTGGGGCAGGGGGCGGCGGCTACGATTTCGTCGCCGTCCTTGAGCTTCATGATGTCCCACTCGGTCTGGTTCAGCGGGTATTCCGGGTTGAGGCGCTTGATCACGCCGCCCGCGGTTGCCATCGCCAGCACCGTGTTCAGCGGTACGAGGGCAACCAGCTTCTCACCCTTGGCGAGCGGAACCAGCTCGGCTGCCTTCACCGCCGACACCATGGAGGGGGTGCCACCGTTCTCGTCCAGCACCGCAATGTCCATGACGGACAGGCGCACCATGCGGCCCGCGGAGGTCACGGCACCAATCTCACCGCGTGCGGTGGTCGGCACAATCGAGGCGAACACGTCGTGCTTGAAACGCTTGCCGGGATCCACGAGCGCCTCGCGGATGGGCTTGCCGGGGGTACGTCCCATCATGCCGGATGCCGAAAGTAGCACCCAGCAGGGATCATCCGCGATTTCGAGGGCGAGGCCCAGGCTCTTCTTCGCCTTGGACTGCGCGGTGACTGCCTCAATGGCGACCTGCATCTCGTCCTTGGTTTTGAGCTGGGTGCGGCGGTCGGTGCCGTAACGTTCGGCGACCTCTGCGAGCTCTTCGGAGACCAGTTCGCGCAGCGCCGCATCGGAGCCGAGGATACGCTGCAGCTCCGCGATTTCCTGCTGCAAGGTGTCGCGTTCTGCTTCGAGTTCCAGGCGGGAGTACTTGGTGAGCTGGCGCAGGCGCAGTTCCAGAATGTGGTTCGCCTGGGTGTCGGTCAGGTCGAAGACGACCTTCAGCTTTTCACGTGCCTGAGCGGTCTCGTCAGACTCACGGATAATCTGGATGACCTCGTCAATGTCGAGGATTGCCACGAGCAGACCCTCCACCAGGTGCAGGCGGTCGGTGCGCTTGCCCAGACGGAATTCGGTGCGGCGGCGGACTACGTTCAGGCGGTGGTCAATGTACACGCGCATCAGGTCGAGCAGGCCGAGGGTCTGCGGCTGACCGTCCACGAGCGCCACGTTGTTAATGCCGAAGGAATCCTCAAGCGGAGTGTGCTTGTAGAGGGCGGCGAGCACCGCCTCCGGGTTGAAGCCGTTCTTGATTTCGATGACGAGGCGCAGACCGTTGGTGCGGTCGGTCAGGTCGACCACGTCGGAGATGCCGGTGAGTTTCTTGGAGTTGACGCCGTCCTTGATCTTTTCGATGACCTTTTCGGGGCCGACCATGTACGGCAGTTCGGTGACGACAATGCCCTGCTTGCGGGGGCTGACCTGCTCGATGGAGACCTTCGCGCGGGTCTTGAAAGTGCCGCGGCCGGTTTCGTAGGCGTCACGGATGCCTCCCAGACCCACGATGGTGCCGCCGGTGGGCAGGTCGGGGCCGGGGATGAATTTCATGATGTCTTTGAGGGTCGCCTCGGGGTGGGCGATGAGGTGGCGGGTACCGGCGATGACCTCGCGCAGGTTGTGCGGCGCCATGTTGGTTGCCATGCCGACCGCGATGCCGGTGGTGCCGTTGACGAGCAGGTTCGGGAACGCTGCGGGCAGCACGGAGGGCTGCATGAACTGGTTGTCGTAGTTCGGCACAAAGTCAACCACGTCTTCTTCGAGGTCCGCGGTGAGTGCCTGCGCGGCGGGCGCCATGCGTGCTTCGGTGTATCGGGCGGCTGCCGGGCCGTCGTCGAGGGAGCCGAAGTTACCGTGACCGTCAACGAGGGGTAGGCGCAGCGCGAAGGGCTGGGCGAGGCGCACCATCGCGTCGTAGATGGCGGCGTCGCCGTGCGGGTGGAGCTTACCCATGACCTCGCCGGTCACGCGGGCGCTCTTGACGTGGCCCTTGTCGGGGCGCAGACCCATCTGCTGCATCATATAGAGGATGCGGCGCTGCACGGGCTTGAGGCCGTCGCGGGCGTCGGGGAGGGCGCGCGAATAAATCACCGAGTAGGAGTATTCCAGGAAGCTGGTTTCCATCTCAGCGGATACGTCGATGTCGACGATATTCTCTACCACATCCACCGGGTAGTCGCTGACGGTGGATTTGGATCGGCGAGCCATATATCTCCTCGTGTCGGTGTGTTTTCGCTCCTCCTATTTTAGCGGGTGGTAGCGGATGAGACGGGCTGGTTGGTCGGCGTCATCTGTGGGGTGCGCCAAGGCGGTTGCGGGGCAGTAACCGAAGTGTACCGGGGGATTGCAAGCAGTCATATGAGCCTGTATTAGCGTGGTCAAGTAGCACAGCCCGGCTGGAACCCTCTAAGGTAGAGGGGAGTAATACCTAACCGCCTTCATCGTGTGCGCCGATCGACGTCGCCTCATGAGGGCACCGCACGAAAGAGGTACGATGTACGCCCCCACCCCCGAACGCGAGCAACTGGTCGCAGACATTAAGCATGCCGGTTTCTACCCCGACCTCGTGCTGGAAGTGGTGGATGACGCTCTGGCGGGCATGAACCCGGATGCCCACTTTGTACAGCATGAAACCCACTTCTCGCGCGATGATTTTCACCGCCACATTACCGTGATGGTGCTGTGCGGTGAGCACGTCATCTTTGCGCACCTAGACGACCAGCACCTTGAGGGCGACGCGCAGGGTACCGTGGCGCATGTGAGCGTGGAGGCGGTGCACCTGAGCGCCCTGAACGCGGTCACCATCAGCTACGGTTTCAGCCAGCCGCAGGCGTACAACGCCGGTAGCACCGCCCCGACTGAGATTTCTTTCCAGATTGCGTGGACCGGTTCGCTGCACATGGAATTGGCTCCTGCCGGTTGCCAGGACCCGCAGTGCAACGCCGACCACGGCTTCACCGGCGATGCGCGCCGCGAGGACATTGCGGTGCGTGTTTCTGCGACCGCTGACGGTCCTGAGTCGGTTCAGCGTGCGCAGCATTTTGCGCGTGCTCTGCACCGTGCCCGCATGTACGCAACCCGCCGATAAAAACCAGCGCCCCAACGGCGCTCGCTACACCCCTAAGACACCCGAGAGGAACTTATGACGGCCCCGTCCCGCACCGAACAGCCCACTCTGCACGATGTTCTGGGCGCGCCGTTGCCTCCCGCGCCCGCCTACGGCAGCAATAGCATCGCCGATGTGCTGGAGTCCGCCTCCTCTCTGGTGGCTCAGCGAAGCCTGGCGCGCCCCGCGCACGCCCTGGACTCCGACCCGGCATTCAGCTCCGTAGCCGACCCGCTGAACCTTGCCGGTCGCCTCACGGAGCAGGATATTGACCCGGCGTCTTTCCGTCACGCCTGCGTGGTCATGGTGGACGGTCTGGGCGAGCAGCTCATCAACAGCTACGGCGGCTACGCGCCCTCTCTGCGTAAGACCCTGAATCTGGGCCCGCTGGACGCCGCATTCCCCACCACGACCGCCGCCTCCCTGACCTCGCTGGGTACCGGTACGGCACCGGGCGCGCACGGCATCGCCGGTTACGAGGTGCGCAACCCGGCAGGTAACGGGGGAGCGGGCTCGGTCATGAACCACCTGTCCGGTTGGGACCAGTCGGTGGATCCGCACGCCTGGCAACCGCTGCCGACCGTGCTGGAACGCCACCATACGAACCGCCGCGTGCTCACCATTTCGCTGGGTAAGTACCGCGGTACCGGCCTGACGGAGGCGGCGTTGCGCGGCGGCGACTTCGTGGACGCCGTCGGCTATAACGCCCGCGTCACTTACGCCCTGGAGGCGCTCTCCAGCCGCACCCCGACCACCGTGTACCTGTACTGGGGCGAGATTGACGCGGCGGGCCACCGCTACGGCGTGGGTAGCGACGAATGGCTGCAGCAGCTGGAGGAACTGAACTCGGCGCTGAAGCGTCTGGCGGAGCGCGCCCCGGCGTGGGCGGCACTCTTCGTGACCGCCGATCACGGCATGGTGAACGTGCCCGAGCACCAGCGCATCGACTACTCTGGCGTGGAGGAGCTGACCCGCAACATCGCAATGACCGCCGGTGAACCGCGCGCCGTGCACCTGTACCTCGAAGACACCTCGGAGGCGGCACGCACCGCCACCGCCCAGCGTTGGGCGCAGTACTGGGGCGAGCGCGCCTGGGTGATTGATTCTCGCGAACTGATACGCGCCGGCTACTTCGGCCCGGTCATCACGGATGCGGCGCGCGGCCGCATCGGCGATTTGATGGTGTGCGCTCGCGACGACTGGGCGCTGTACGATATGCGCCACTATCAGGAGCGTGCCCTGCACATGGTTGGTCAGCACGGTTCGCTGACGGACGCTGAGCGTCTGGTGCCGTTGCGCATGCTCAAGACTTTCTAAAGTACTAGTCTTCTAAAGCATCAGAGAGCATAGAAAACCGCTGGTTATTCGGGTGAATAACCAGCGGTTTTCGTATGTCTAGATGCCCTTGCCTAAAGCCCCTGCTTAGAAGCTTTTATCGGGCGGCGCGGGCGGTCGCTTACTTGCGGCTACCGAAGATGATGTCATCCCAAGCCGGAACGCTCACGCGCTGCTTCTTCGAGGAGGAAGGCTTGGGCTTCTCCTCAGAGGCGGGCTCAGCTGCGGGTGCGGGCTCAGCCTGTGCCTCAGTAGCCGGCGCCTCAGCAGCCTCAGCGGCGGGTGCGTCCTCGATGGGTGCCGGCAGGGTGAAGGACTCGACCGGAACGGAGTCAACGGGTGCTTCCGAATCCACAGCCAGCGGATCGGTGGTTTCTGCAGTGGGCTCGGGTGCAGCCGGGGCAGCAGGAGCTACCGGGGCAGCGGGCGCAGCCGGTGCTACAGGCTCAGCGGGCTGAGCGGGCTCGCGGTGTACGAACACCTCGGGCTCCTCAACCTGTGCCGGGCGCACCGAGCGGGCACGCTCCAGAAGCTCCTTGAGCTTACGCTCGTCAGCGCTCTCAGAGGAAGTAAGGGGTGCCGGTGCAGGCTCGGGTGCCTTCGGCAGGCGGGCGGGAGGAACCTCCACGGGAGCCTTCTTCGCGGCGGCGGCAACAGCGTCCTCACTATTGCCCATCAGGAAGTACGCCGCCTCATTCGACGCGTACAGGCCCTGGTTCGCTGGGTTGTACACCCAACGTGCGGGGAAGACGACTTGCGCGGGCAGGTTCTGACGCACCGAATCCTTCAGCGCAATATCAACCTCAACGCGCCACTGGCCGTTCTCCTGCTGGCGGGTGGTCCAGTCCTGGGTTGCGTCCTCAAAACCGTAACGCTCGGAGACTTCCTCAATGCGGGCGCTCAGGGTCACGGGAATCTGTGCGGTACCCGAAGCGGAGCTGCGGCGACCAATCTTCACGCTCTGAGCGGCACGAATAATGTGGGCACGCTCAGCAACGATCGGCCACTCGTAGCGGCGCACGCGCTCCGGCTCCCAACCGGACTCTTCAGCGATTTCCTCAACGGAGGCACCCTGACGGAAACGGGTCTGAATATCGCGCGGACCGTAGGTGCCCTTAGCGCCCAGACCGCGGGCGGGCTGAATACGGCGAGCCTTGGTGATGCTCGTGCGCAGGTTCGCGTCAATCGGCAGCAAGAAGCGGGTGCCGTCAGCAGACTCAAGCACCAGATTTTCGCCGTCATCGTGAACGCCAATCAGACGCAGTTCAAGCATGAGAACCTCCATAGGTGAACCGGACGCGTTCGTGAATGTGTTGCACGGAACGCAAACTACCTTCCAGGGTACCGTGAAAGCGCGGTAAATCAGTAGCGGAGGCGGGATTTTCCCCAAAAAAAGATGTACTTTTCGGACCGAAAAAGCTAGAATGTGACGCCTAAACCGTCCAAAGCCTACCCAGGATTAGACAAATAGGGTGCCAATGGTGAACAATACCTGGCATGCCGTCGGGGTTAAATCCTCACCAGCGGCACCTAGAGCACTCATTAAACCAGCGTGGCCTAGTTCAACACACAGCCACAGAACCAACGGAGCGTGAAAGTTTGGCAACTGATTACGATGCACCTCGCAAGCAGGACGAAGAGCAGAACGAAGAGTCCTACGAGGAGCTGAACGCCCGCCGTTCCGAGATGCAGTCCGGTGCGGTGGACGAAGACGAAAACAGCGCAGCAGAAAGCTTCGAGCTGCCCGGTGCTGACCTGTCCAACGAAGAGCTGAACGTTGTTGTTCTGCCCGCTCAGGACGACGAGTTCACCTGCGCATCCTGCTTCCTGGTGCGCCACCGCTCGCAGATTGCACGCGAAGAGGGCGGCCTGTTCTACTGCGTCGAGTGCGAGGGCTAAAACTTTAGGGAAGGGCTAACACCCACCCGACATACACCTCATGACGGGGCGAGTGCCGAGTGCACCCGCCCCGTTGAGTATGTGAAAGCCGCGCACGCAAGAATAGCGCCGCGTCGCATCCAACGCGGCACAGCGCGTGCTGAACGCGAACACACAACGAAAACACCCCGCAGTAGAGCCTCAACACAGCGCGAGGTAATGGCACAGACACCCGCGAAAGGTTAGAGTATTGACCATGATGACCCCCGTAAACGTCCACATTAAGCTGCTCGACCCCGAGCTGCCCGCACCCGCCTACGCAAAGCCCGGCGACGCCGGCGCTGACCTGCGCTCCCGCGTCGACTTCGAGCTGGAACCGGGCGAACGCGCCCTCGTCCCCACCGGCGTGGCAATCGCCCTGCCCGAAGGTTACGTTGGTCTGGTGCACCCGCGCTCGGGCCTGGCAACCAAGAACGGCATCACCATTGTGAACGCACCCGGCACCGTTGATTCCGGCTACCGCGGCGAGCTGATGGTCACCCTGCTCAACACTGACAAGACCAAGTCCTTCCACGTGCAGCGCGGCGACCGCATCGCCCAGCTGGTCATTCAGAAGTACGAGCACGCAACCTTTACCGTGGTGGATGAACTGGAACAGACCGAACGCGGCTCCAGCGGCTTCGGCTCCAGCGGAATCCACTAGTCTGCTCTCACCGCGAAACGGCACGAGAGAAGAGAAGAACCCCCCCCCCGCACCCTGCGTGCGGTGAAAGTAGGAATACCATGTTCGGATTTGGTAAAAAGAAGCACGCCGAGGAGGCTGAAAAGGCCGCCATCGACAAGGCTGTCGCCGAAGAGATTGAGGAGACCAACGTCGAGGTTGAGGAGCTGAAGGAAGAGGAGAACTCTCCCGAGGTCATCAAGTACGACCGCGTCAACGGCCCGCACGACATTGAAGAAGTCACCGCCGAAGACCTCGAAGACTACGTCGACCTGGGTGCGCTGCGCATCAAGTTGCTCGACGGCATGAACCTGCGCCTCGAAACTGACGACGCAACCGGTGCCGTCATCGCCGCAACCATCACCCGTGACGGCGCAACCCTGCAGGTGCAGGCATTCGCTGCACCGCGCACCACCGGCATCTGGGACGACATCCGTCACGACCTGACCGAGTCCGTCGCCTCCCAGGGCGGCATCGTCGAAATCTACGCCGGCGTGTTCGGCGCCGAGATGCTGACCCGCCTGCCCGCCGTCACCCCGGACGGTCAGCCCGGTGAGCGTATCGCCCGCTTCGTGGGTGTGGACGGCCCCCGCTGGTTCCTGCGCGGCGTCATCTCCGGCGCGGCTGTGCTCGGTGACGATAAGGCTGCCGCCTCCGTGGAGGAAGTCTTCCGCACTGTCGTGGTGGACCGTGGCGACGACCCGCGCCCGCCGCGCGAGCTGCTGCCCATGACTCTGCCTGCCGACCTGGTTGTGGCTGAGGAAGAGCCCGCCGTGGAGGAAGAAACCGAGAACGAGCACAGCAAGCTGCGCCCGATGCCTCGCCGCGGCCCTGAGATTACCGAGATTGGCTAATGCCTGAGTTCTCGAACTACCCGAGTGCGCTCGCGGTTCCTGAGGAGCAGATTCTTGCTCCCGGGTACCCCGAGCGCTTTCGCGTACGCCTTGCCGGACGCGTGGAGCAGGTATGGTTGCCTGCGCTGCAGGATAAGCCGATGTACCGTGCCGAGCTGGTGGTGGCGAAGTCGAAGCCTCTGCAGTGGTCGAGCCCGTTGGCGCTGATTGGCATGCCGATTGTGGAGCCGCCCGGTGAGGATTTCGACGAGGAGTCCGAGGATTCCGAGAAGCAACACCACCTGAACACGGCGTCTTTGGCGACCGTGGCGGTGCAGGATCAGCACGAGGTGTCGTTCCCGCCCTATGCGCCGTTCAACCCGGGGGACCGGATTCTGCTGAAGTGGCAGGGGCAGCGGATGGTGCCCGGCGTGCTTGCCGGTGCGCTGTTGCGCTGTTCCGGCGTGGTGTCGGTGAGGGCGCATCAGCCGGTGATTTACAACCCGCGCTATGAGATTGTGCCGCAATTCTTTGCTGAGAAGGGAAAATATGAGCGCTGAGCAGTCTTCGACCCAGCCCGACCCGAACGCTAACCCCGCAACTGACCCTGCGCGGGAGGGGAACCAGTTTGCGCAGAGCCTGAGCGCCTCCATGGGCGCGAATATGCGCCGCACCGCCAACGGTGATGTGGATATTCTGCACGCTATCGGCGGCTGGCGCGGCCTGGTGGAGTCTTCGCTGCCGGCGGTGGCGTTCCTGGTGCTGTTCACCGTGACGAAGGAACTGAACCTGTCCCTGATTGCGGCGCTGGCTGCGGCGGGTGTGTTCACGCTGGTCCGTCTGGTGCAGGGCTCTAAGTTGGTGAGCGCGCTGACCGGTCTGGTGGGCGTGGCAATCTGTGCGTTTGCGGCGTACCGTACCGGTAACGCGAGTGACTACTTTGTGGTCGGTTTCTGGACGAACGGCGTGTACATTCTGGCGTATCTGCTGTCGATGCTGGTGCGATGGCCGCTGATGGGTCTGATTTTCGCGGTCATTCGTGGCGAGGCGTTGAGCTGGCGTCAGAACCCGGTGCGTCTGCGCCAGTACATGCTGGCCACCTGGATTATTACCGTGCTGATGATGCTGCGCCTTGCCGTGCAGGTGCCCCTGTATTTTGCGAATAATGTGGAGGCGCTGGGCGCTACCCGTTTGGTGATGGGTCTGCCGCTGTACGCTTTGGGCGTGTGGCTGGCGTGGCGTGTGTCGGCACCGGAGGAGGCGCTGGTGAGCGAGGAATCTGAAGATGCTGAAGAATCTGACGTATCTGTCGCTACCGAAGCTGACGGTTCAGAAAGCCGCTAACCCCACAACTTCATAGAGGCCTTCTAGAAGGTAGACGAAAGCCCCGGTACCCGTAACTGAACTGCCTCCCGTTTCTTGGACAACGAAAATAAAGTCCAAGAAACAGGAGGCTTTTCATGTCTATGAATCTGGGAATGAG
>FUFK010053462.1_pt1 | contig 32637 bp, 44 predicted proteins | sample 1021851 | NCBI WGS metagenome assembly FUFK01 (sample SAMEA51879418, study PRJEB19060) | metagenome | reverse complement strand
GCCAACGAAGACGGCGGTGCGGCGTATTACAAGCTCCTGAAAACTGCCGACGGTCAACCAATGATGTTCAGCGATCCGGGCTGGTCGCTTGAGGTGCTGATTAAGCGGCAAACCTTGGGCAACGACAACGGATGCATCAACATTGCAGTCAGTGACGACCCAAGCGATCGGACGAACCGCAACTGGCTCGGTGCAACGTACTCGAACAAGACCGATGGCAAGGGCAAGTGGTTCGTCGGCACTGCGAGCGGTGTGAACTCGGGTCTGCATGCCAACTCAGATCGGTTCCTGTTTCACATTTTCAACCCGATGGACACGTCGTCTGACGATGACGGCAACGAGATCACGCACGCGATCACCTACGCGCACATTGACGCCAACCTTGCAGCAATCCATCACGGCGCAAAGACCAACATCAACCAAGAGTACGACCAAGGCGATCTGGTGTACCTCATGGTCTCGAGTGCGTTCGACAACGCCTCAACAAGTCAACCCGGGAACAACACCGACAACACTTGGAAAGCTTGGTACCGCCTGTCTTGGTCGCCTCAAAGCATCGATCCCGAGTACCGCATAGCCGGTCGCGGTCTAACGCATCAATAGCAATCCACACCGCAAGGAGTCCGACGTGGAACAACTCAAGCAAAAACTGGCCAGCCGCAAGTTCTGGAGTGCCTTCATTGGTAGCCTNGCACCGATTGTGTGCGCGTACCTGTCTGAAGAGATCGCACTTTGGGACGCGGTCCAAGCAAGCACNGCAATTGTCATTTCGTACTTGTTCGCGCAGGGAGCTGTTGACGCAGTCTCGGCGAAGCAAGGCCAAATCGATGGCTAAGGCAGCCGGGTGGATTGTTGCAGCTCTTGTTGGGTTGGTCGCATTGTTGATCGACTCATTGCGCCGTGCGCGCCAAGACGCAAAGCGACCGCCTGACGCGACTAAAGTACAAGTCGAGATCGACACAATCACGCAAGAGGCACAAAACGGTCTGGACGCTTTGTGGGATGACTACCAAGGCGATGACGCCACCGCGGCAATCGCTGCTGCTGCTGACGCTGCCAGAGGTGACAGATGATCGCGCTGTTGCTTGTTGGGTCATCCATGGCTGCGGATCCTCTGGTTTGGCCTTCCCCACCCGAACCAGTCCGATCGGAATGTCCGCAGTCATCCGCATTAATAGCAGGCAAGCCGCCGCCGGTTGACCTGGTCGAGGCAGGCGTTGTCAAATGCAGCGCAGTGGCAGAGCCAACAAGCTCGCTGGCATACCTGCTCGCAGTCGAACAGTACGGTCGAGCTGCGCACGAAATACACAAACTCGAGCTTGAGCAGATGCAAAACCAGATCGACTGGTACAAGGCAGAACTCGACAAGGCAAACAGCGCAAAACCGTGGTGGCAGCGTTCAACCTCGCAGCGATGGATCGGACGTTTCGAGATAGTCGCGCTGGTGGGGCTTGTCGGTGGTGCGTCATGGGGAATATACACAGCGGCAGGAGGCTCAACATGAAAGGCATCGACGGCAAACTGATAGCGTGGGGTCTGACCGTGGTTTTTCTCGCAGGTGGTGGTTGGGTCTCTTTGAACAATGTCGAAGCAAGGGTCGACAAGCTCGAAGTCAAGCAAGACGAAGCCGCCAAAGACATCCGGCAGATTATGACGACGCAGGCAGCGATATGCGTGGCGGTCAAAGCGGACTGCCCAAGATGACCGAACTGCCGCTGGTGCTCGAAGCAGTCGAGGCGGCAGGGCATGTCGCGTTTACCCGTGGCCTCTACAACTTGAACATTGTCGCGATCCGCACGCCGCAAGACCACAGCAACACATTCAACGATCGGTTGTGCGTCGTCTACAAAGACGAAGACGGATGGGTCACCCGTACATGGCCGGTGACGTGTGACCCGGGCAAGTATTGGCGAATGAATCCGATGAACGCCAAAGGGTGCGCGCAACTTGTGCCGGGTCAATACCGCGGATCGCACCGGCTTGGATTGCATCGCGGCTACCCAGCTCTTGTGCAACACGGCGCAGAGGTGACGGTATGGCGAGACAGCAACCTCGATTCCATCCTCGACAATGGGCCAGAGGTTGTGCAGGAGTCAGGCTTTTTCGGGATCAACGTNCATCGNTCATCNGCAACCAGCAGCGAGCTTGTTGACCGTTGGAGCGCCGGTTGCGTTGTCTTCCAACACGCCAGCCCAGACTACAACACGTTCATGGACCTTTGCCGCCAGTCGGCGTCACTTTACGGCGATCGGTTTACCTTGACCCTGATTGAGGATCCGACCTAATGGAAGAGCAGCTCGTAGCCGAAACAACCTCTGGATTCATTTCTGCGCTGTGGGAATACGGAGCCATGGGGTTGTTCTGCTCATACTTGGTGGTGTCAAACTGGCTGGGGCAAAAGCGCCTNGACCGAGTCATGGCCAAAAGCGANAACCTCGCCAACGTGATTGCCTCGCAGCTCGCAGACCAGAACACCAAGCTCGACAACATCATCGAAAGCAAGCGCGAGGAACAACTCAAAAAGGATCTGGCGCGCATGATTGAGGAAGCACCGCGCTGATGCCGCTGTACGAGTACAAGTGCCAAGCGTGCGGCATGGTTGTCGAGAAGTTGCAACGTCACAACGACCCGCCGCCGACCTGCGCCGGATGCGCAAATAATCCTGACCAGGTAGGCAAGCCAATGACCCGCATGATCTCGCGTTCGTCGTTCAAGCTTTGCGGTACTGGTTGGGCGCGAGACAACTACGGACTGACGAACAAAACCCAAGGGTGATCGTCTTCCAAAGAATCGACCGTATTCGTAGCCGGTAGACTTGTAAACGGTGCGAAAGTATACTATATTAATNGTAAGACNGGAGGGANAGACCCCCACCGGATCCAGTGTACAACGGACGGCAGGCGCAAGCCATAGGACGCAAAACAAGAGGGTTAGACCCCCACCCAGCCGCGGTGTATAAAGCGGCACCTTTCAACAGGAGGACACATGACAGGACACATGACACACGATTTCACCGCCGTTCAAGCTTTGGTCAAAGCGATGGCTGAAGTTGTAGACATTGAAGAGTGGTGCCCCAGCACCATCGACGAGCCGATCCACGCTTCAGAAGTTGTAGACAGAGCAATCGAGAACGCCGACCTCGACCCTCGCAAGTTCGACATTGACGCCTGCTGCAAACTCGCAGAGGTGTTGCTTGCCAACCCTGAACTCATCCCGCACCGGCTGTAACAGCCACTGCGCGCCGCCCAGCCCGTACCCCACAAAGGTCGGGCTCAAGGTGGTAGCCACTACAACAGGAGGGCAATCGTCATGGAAGCAGGAATCACACAGCTCGCAGTGTTCACGATCGGCAACGTTCGGTATCGCGGCCAAGTAGAATGGTTTACACGGGACGAGGTTGGACTTTGTGACGTGCATCCACCGATGACACTCGACGACGGCTCGCAAGACGCTGACGCTGTTGTGCCGCGTGCAATCTGTGAGATCGTCAACGTCGGCTTTTTTTCCGTCGGCGACTCGGAGCCGCTCTTTGGTTTCGCGGTCGAAGGTGTCAAATGGAACGGCTTCGACTGTCCGTACCTGCCGCTTTCGTCAGTCAAACGACTGGCAGCGATTACGCAACAGTGGAGAGACGAAATGGGCGATGACTGCGTCGAGACCGTGCATGTTGGCGACGATGGCCGCGTGTACATTGACTCCGAGTTTGGCACTGACGAAGTACAACCGAGTCAACTGCTGGCAGACTACGAGCCGCTGTACCTTGTTGGCGCGCATGCGTGGACATGGCAAGAGGAGACCGACCTTGTGCGACTGGCGCAAGAGTTCCGCAACACCATCCGCATGTGGGCGGCAGAAGACAGCCGCGAAGGCTTGCTCGAGTCTATTGACGAAGCGAACCGCGTGTATGCCAGCGCCACTGACTTCACCCAAGGATGCTGCGCAACTGCAGACGTTTGGGATTCCAACATGGCGATGCTCGACGCATGGGAGGCAGTTTTNAACAGCAAGCCCGACGCAAGCAACCAATCCGACGCGGACCTTTGGAACGGTGCATGGGACTACGCAAAGACGCAGGGTTTCAGCCATGCGTAAAGGCATCGAGCAGGTTGGCGAAATCATCCACGCAGCCTTTTGGGTTGCAATAATGTACGCCGCGATGGCGTACCCAGTCTGAACAGGAGGACACATGGCAGACAAGAACAAACCAACACACCCACCGGATCGGTACTCTGCACCGGAAGGCAGCACGCCTGAGCACTATGAGGTGCAGATCCGCTTCGTCATGCCTTTCGCAATGACTGACCCAATGGACTGGCCAACCGAGCAGGTGCTTGAGTACGCCTCGGCGTTGCTTGANGCTGACGGTGCGTCGGTCTGCGTTGAGGCACAAGCGCTGACGGTGGCCAAGCCAACGAAACGGAATCACACGGCAGCAGACGAGATGCCCGCTGTTTGGGCGTGGTCCGTCAACGACTCAGTCTGCAACGAGCTGACAGATGTGACGCCTGCAGAGGCAGAAGACGCGATGCATGCGTTCCGCATGTACAAGGGCATCGACTACACAGAGAAATGGCTCAAAAAGCAACACCTCGACACAGAGGATCGCGAGGAGCTTGCCCGTATCATCACGCAACGCAGGCAGATTGCAGACGCAGCAACGCCACTGGAACTGAAATGACAGCCATGGAGCGTCACCTGGTCTGGCTGGATCGCGAGATTGAAGGCAGCGACCAGTCGTTGCTCATCGAAGTCGAGGTGCATGTGCGCCGAGGCTATGCAGGAGACTATTGGCAACCGCCNGATGGTGACGAAGCAGAGATCATNGAAAGCAGCCACCCGCTCACCGACGCAGAACGCGAAGAGGCTATGGAAAAGGCTGTGGACAACCCGACCCCAGAACCCGAAGAGGAACCGGACAAAGAGCCGGAACCAGACTGGGAAAACGTGCCGTTCTAAGGAGGACACATGGCAGACAACAACACAACCCACCTGCCGTTTGTGCAGGGTAGCAAAACAAGTCTGGCTGCTGCTGACAGCATGCGAGCACACGCCAAAACCAGCAGGCACCGCGTGTACGAGTTCATGCTCAGTCGCGGTCAGTATGGCGCAACAGATGACGAGATCGAAGAGGGTCTCAACATGAAGCACCAAAGCGCCTCGGCGCGTCGGCGCGACCTCGAAAAGAAGTTCGGTGCGGTGGTCGCCACGGGCGAACGTCGCAAGACGAGGTCCGGTCGCACGGCGCAGGTTTACGCCGCGGTGCCAAACGTGGACATCACAGCTCCGGCTGGCAGACCACCGAAAGACAAGGATGACCGTTACAGCGAAAAGGTCACGGTGTACCTGACTCGGGTGCAGTACCGACAACTCAAGCTCATGGCAGAGCGTAGCAAAAAGACGAACTCGCCATCGGACGTGATGCGGTCGGCGTTCACAAATTTGCGCGATCAACTTGGCCCAGAGTACTGGGAGCCAGACCTGAAAAAGGACTGGTACTAAGCAAGACAAAAACTGACCGGCCAGCATTCCGTTGGTCGGTTACTCAACAGCCACAACAGGAGGCAACATGAACGACAAAAACAACCAGCGCAGACGTGTGGGTGCATACCCGGGCGTCACCATCAGCCCAGAGGGTGCGATGGTCAACGTGCCATACGGCGAGCTGCCGATCCCGCTACCCGAACCGACCAAGGCACCCGAGCCTTTTGTGCGTCGGTTCCGCTTTCGCGCAAGCAACGGCTCGGTGTACGGACTGATCTACGGGTGCAGGCATTACGAGCCCGACCCCAACGCCATGGACTACCACACCAGTCCCGACCGCGAGTTTTTCGTGGCCTATATGGGTCGACCTGGTCTCGCATCTGCGATGTCATTTAGTGGCATCCACCTGCATTGGTCATACGTCGGCGAAAAGCTTGGGCTCAACGAAACTGACACGAACGCGATCCTCGAGTTTTTGGAACACATGGGTCACTCTGTCGGCTATTGCGACGGGCCGCCATACAGTGCGATGGTTTACAAGAACCCACCTGAAACGGATCCGCTGTTTGTCTAAAGTGCCGCCATCGTTCACCCTGCTTGCTCTACACAACAACGGCCGCATGGAACCCGTTGACGTTGAGCAGCTAATCGAGGAACTCACACGTCCAGACGAGGCACCCGCATGGGTTGTCCTCGGTGGCTTGATGGACCGACTCGAAGGGTGCGACGATCCACAGGTACAGAGCGCGATCGGATGGGTTGAAGGGCAGCTCGCAGAAGCTTCTGCAATCCACCGATCGCGCCAACCCGAACAACAGACACAGAGTGCGCGGCAGTTTCCGCAGCCTGTGTTGACCGCGTTTGGTCTCTGCTTCCTTGTTGGAGCGTGGACCGTGTTGAGTTGGTTTTGGCGGCTGACTCAGCGTATTATTTGACGCCAAAAACAGGAGGGCACATGCCTGCAAAGAAAAACAAAGTCCACGCGAGTTTGGCGCACGCCTTGCTCGCTGCGCAGCAACAACTGCAACGCATCGAAAAAGACGGGCGCAACGCGCATTTCAAATACGACTACGCATCAGCCGAAAGCATGATCGCCGAGTGCCGTGCTGTACTGCATGAACACGGCATGCTGTTGACTGCTGGCTCGGTGACTGTTGAGCCGTTTAGCAGCAACGACCAAGGCGAGTGCCTGATTGTGCGGCAGAACTGGTCGATCAGTCTTGTCGGCGAAAACGTCGAAGGCAACACCAACAGCATCGAGCGGTGCTGGGTTGCAGTGCCGGAACGCGGCAGAGGTACAGACAAGGCGCTCGCCAGCTCATTGACTGCGAACCTGTCGTATTTCCTGCGCGATCTGCTTCTGCTGCCACGCGGCGACGAACCTGGTACGGGTCTTGACGACACACGCAACGAACAGAACCAGCAGCAGTCAGCGAACAGCAGCAGCAGCGGCAACAGAGGTCGCGGGACTGAAGCAGAGCAAGAGGCAGCGCACGGTGTCAAAAAAGGCATGCGCATGAAGCACCGCGCAAGCGGTCGCGAGTGTGAGATTTTTTACGTCAAAGGCGACAAGCTTGGTGGGAAATACGGACCCAACAAAGAGGACGTCGAGTGGGGTTGGGTGCGTGAGTGGGACAAACTTGCCAACCAACAACAGCCGCCAAGCGAACCGCCGCCGATGCCGCCACAGCCGCCTCGATATGACGACGACTTCGACCCCAACATGTTTTAAGGAGGCAGCATGGGAAAAAAACCGAACAGCTACGAACTCTACTGCCAAGCGCAGGATCTCATTGCGCGACTTATTGACAGCGGCGGCGAAGTCAGCGAAGAGACCGAGCGCGAGCTGCACGAACTGCTCGAAGCGCAAAAAGACAAGCTCGACAGCCACCACTTTGTAATCAAGCGCGCAAAGGCAGAGAGCGCACTGATTGGCGAGGAAATCAAGAGGCTGCAGGCAATCAAAAAGGTCCACGATCAGACAGTTGAGCGCGTCAAACAGCACGCGCTGCTTGTCATGCGCGGTCGAGTCGAGGAGAAGGGTTGGGATGACGGGCGCAAGCTTGACATCACAGGCGGCAAGGTTTGGCTCACGAAGCGGCAAAAACTGTCCATCCCTGACGAGGAGGCGTTTCTGCATGCGCAACGCGGCACGGACTTTATTGAGTACCGACCGCACATNGACCGAGCNNAGGTGTTGCGACTNATGAAGACAACGCACCCNAGTTTGACAGGTGCGCTGCTTNTNGAAGACACNNCGATCACGTTCAAGTAAGCACAACTGAAAAGAGCCACCCGCGGCAGACTCGTCACGGGTGGCTCCAACAGGAGGACAACTTTCGCTGTCCGAGTCCATGGTAACTCAAGAGGTACACACATGCCCAGCGCAAAACACAAACACGCTCTGCAGATGCCCACATGGGTGCCCGCCTTCCGTTTGTGCATACCTGGAATCCCTATTGCAAAGGGCAGGCACCGTTGCGGTTGTCGCAACAACAAGGTGGTCACGTACTCGGACAAAAAGACCGACACCTACGAAAAGTCAGTCGCATGGCATGCGGCAGCTCAGACCCGAGGCAAAATGATCGCACCTGCTGGCGTTCCAGTGCGTGTTGACGTGCTCGCGTTCTATCCAAAGCCGCAAAGACTGAAACACATCAAAGGCACCCTTCCGAAGTGCAACAAGCAGTTCGGGGATGCAGACAACCACCTGAAAGCGATTCTGGATGGCCTCACGAAAGCAGGCATCTGGGCCGATGACGGGCAGGCTTGCTGTCTCAGGGTTGAGCCACTATACACCGACGAACGACCGCGATCAGAGGTCTCCGTCTTTTTGCCGAGCACGCTTGCCACGAGCTTGGCCAACACAACAACCGAGGAAAACGAGAATGGAACATTGGCGTCCCGTGCCGCAGGCACTGATTGCGGACATGATGATGGAAAAGTGGTCCCGTGACAAACCAGCACCCGAGGCAGTCGGTTGGTTGATCGCGTTTGACCGTGCGATGGCAGGCCACCCCATTTCCGTGCGACGGCTTGCCGACTATTGCGGCTGGACGCGATGGCGGGCCAGCGAGGTGATTGGCAAGGTTGCAAACTTCCGAGCTGATTGGTCAGACTACCAGCCACACGTCACAGCAAGCGACCGGCCACCAAAACCGAGCAAAAGCAGCAACTTGCAAGGCAGAACCGGACGAAATGCGGACGGAAACCAGACNGAAAACGGACATCGCGGGCGCGGTATTAAAGGGACAGAACACGAACACGAACACGGTAGGGACAGTAATGTCAAAAGCGGATCGGGTGAATCCTCGGTTGAATCGGAATCCGCAGCAGGTGAGGCACCCCTTGACGGCAATCAAGCGCCTGCGGCATGCAAAGGTGCCAACCCTTCCGTCTCTGACGTGTGGCAACAAATGGAGGAGCTGCGCCAAAAGCACAAACCTGGGTCACAGAAGCGAAAACTGCGCGGCAGGTACAACGACCTCAAACTGCGCATCCAAGAGCACGGTGCCGACGAAGTGCTGCACGCATGGCGCTGGCTCTGGGAATCGAACGACAAACGCGCCGTCTACATGCGCAGCAACGGATACGAGACTGGGTCATTTTTAAGGCCAAAAAACCTGCGCGACTATGTAGACAAAGCCAACGACTGGGATCCCGAAGTGCGCACGGTTGCGGACTGGTTTGGTGACGCTGACTTTGACGAGCAGGGCAACATCATCCAGCTCAAACGGCGGGAGCAGTAATGGCGAGTCCGGTAGTAGTACGAAAGTGCCTCGGGTTGCTTGCGAGCAACTACGGCAAGTCAGATCAATGGGCCGAAGACCAGCACAAGTTGTGGACACGCGGGCTCTCNAGCTTGTCCGACCGTGACGTTATCCGCGGCACCGAGACATGGTGCAACACNAAGCGAGTGCCGCCAAACCTTGCGCGGTTGCGTGAACTCATCGACGCAGACCCCAGCACTGCAAAAGCACCTGCGCTCGACGGTTGCCCAGCGTGCGACATGACCGGCTGGCGCGAGCTGGCACGTCATTACGTCAAAGACGGACGCGACCAGGTGCGCGCCGGTCTTGCGCCTTGTGATTGTCGCAAAGGTCGCAACCTTGCGCGAGGCGATGACAGCAAACTCTGGTCGAGCATCGTTGACCACTGGCACAGGCTGCCAAACACCACTGCAGTATTCCACAGCACTGCCGAACACAGGCACCTCACAACAAACGAACGACACACGAACGAACAGATCGAACGCATGAGGCAAGCAGCAGAACGAGCCGAAGCAAACAAGCACAAGTTCGGCAGCCGCGACGATCAGACATGGCAGCCAGTGGTGAAGCGATGACACCGATGACCATTGGCTCACTCTTTAGCGGCATCGGCGGTCTTGAGCTTGGGCTTGAGATGGCGATTCCAAACGCACAGACTCGGTGGCAAGTAGAACAAGACGCACACGCACAAAAGGTACTCGCGAAACACTGGCCAAACGCACGGAGGCACAATGACGTCAGACAAGTCGGATCCAAAAACCTCGAACCCGTTGACATCATCTGCGGAGGATTCCCATGTCAAGACCTGTCAATCGCAGGCAAGCAACGAGGCATCGACGGAGCCCGCAGTGGTCTCTGGTCAGAGTATGCGCGAGTCATTCGCGAGCTGCGACCCAGATACGTTGTCGTGGAAAACGTCACAGCGCTGCTTGCTCTCGGGATGGGAAGAGTTCTCGGAGACTTGGCCGCGTGCGGGTATGATGCAATCTGGGACTGCATACCGGCTGCCGCCGTCGGTGCCCATCACCGCCGTGATCGGTTGTACCTGGTTGCCTACGCCAACAGCGGGTGCGTTCACACAGAACAAAAGCTACGGCAAAAACGCACGAACTCGGCTGAGTCTGTACGGCATGGCGAAAAAAGGCATGTGGCCGACACCACTGGCACGCGACTGGAAAGACACAGGCGACCCAATCAAGCTCGCAAAATATGCAGATCGCAAGCGTCTGGCTTGTTCCGTCGCAGCCTCGGACACGTCACAGCGTGGCAGCCTGAATCCAACGTGGGTCGAGTGGCTGATGGGATTCCCGACCGGGTGGACCGTTTGAAGTGCCTCGGCAATGCAGTGGTCCCGCAAGTCGCAGCCGTGATCGGTCGCGTCATCGTAGAGCTGGAGGGAACGTGGCACCAATGAAGTTCGGCTACGCNGACCCGCCGTATTTGGGNTGCGGCAAGCTTTACAAAGACAAGCACGCAGAGGCACTCGTATGGGATGACCCANAAGCACACCNAGACCTNATCGAGAGTCTGTCTGTNGATTACCCAGACGGGTGGGCGTACTCGTTGTCATCTACTACGCTGCACCAGATTTTGCCTATGTGTCCCGATGACGTGCGAGTCATGGCATGGGTCAAACCGTTCGCAGTCTTCAAGCCAAACGTCAACCCGGGCTACGCATGGGAACCAGTGATCGTGCGCAACGGCAGGAAACGAACACGCCAACAGGCGACGGTGCGTGATTTCGTGAGTTGCCCAATAGCACTCAAAAAAGGTCTGGTCGGAGCAAAGCCGGACGGTTTTTGGTTGTGGTTGTTTTCGGTTCTGGGCTGCCAAGACGGCGACCAGTTNGTTGACATNTTTCCAGGCACGAACAGAGGCACCGAAATGTTTGACCGATATTGTCGGCAGGCTCGCTTGTGCTAACAGTCTCCCCGTCATGCGTTTGCACGTCAGTGCAGGCTGTCTCCCACCGCAGGCGCATGTTCGGGGCATGCTGGACGCAAGGCATGTGGCGGTCTATACTTCCACCAAGCAGGAGGGTNAACAGGTGCCACGCGCAACAAAGGTGCAGTACGACAAGAGGATCCGCGAAGTCGAGCACGCGCTGCTGACCTACCCTTGGACACTGGACACGCAGCGACAGCTCGCGCAGCGCCATGGCGTGACAGACAGGCAGATCAGAGAAGACGCTGCAAAGGTCCGCAAGCAATGGGCGGCCGATGCTGTCACAGTAGACCGTGACGAAAGCAAAGCCGACTGGCTGCAACGGCTGCGCATGGCGCAACATCAAGCTCGGACAAACAAACAGACGATCGCGCTCGGCCGCTTGCTTGCACTCGAAGCGCGAGCCATGGGCTTTGAGGCACCTGTGCAGGTGCAGGTAGAGCATACGGTCGAGGAACTTGACCCAGTCTCACAAGCAAAAGCGATCGTGCAACATTACGCCGAGGCTCGGCGTCTGCTGTTGGCCAGTGGCGAACGTGTGCCAGACGCACCAGCAGTCATTGACGCAGCATTTGAGGAAACCAAGTGAGACTCAGCGCGGAGGCAATCGCGGCGCTTGGGAGCTGGGAACGTGGCAGAGAGTTAGCGCCGCTGGCCTACTCTGCGTTGTGGCATCGTGAAAGCCCNCACAGCAGTCAGAGGTTGCCAGTCATGCAGCCCGGGCACGATGCAACACTCGCCGCAGGTGGCAATGGTGCTGGCAAGACAGAACTCGGAGCCATGTGGGCAGCCGCTGTTGCGTGCGGACGCAATGACAAGAGCGTGCAGTTGTGGATGAAAGCCAACTCAGTCGATCCGAGTTTGATACCACCTGACGGTGGCACGGTGCTGGCGTCGAGCTTGAACGCGGCACTGTCGATCCATGTGCAACGCGCTGCGATCCGCAAGTACCTGCCGAAAGGCACAACATGGCGAAACCCGGGTGGCCCGGGCACGTCGGTGGCCTATTTGCCAAACGGGCACAAGGTGGTCTTCATCACAAACGACTCGGGATATCGCAGCGTCCAAGGGTACGCAGCGGCAATGGTCTGGCTGGACGAGGAACACGACGAAGCGTTCTACAACGAAGCTCTGCAGCGTGTCTCGCGTGTGCGGTGGGATGGTCGATCGGGCTACCTCGTTTTGACCATGACGCCGCTGAAGGGTCTGACCTCTTGGGACCTACAAGCGGTTCGTTGAACAGCCGGACCAGGGCACGCGGATCCACTTCATCCACGGCGGCGACAACCCGTTCATCGACCAGACCAAGCGCGAGCGCATTTTGCGCAGCTATGGACCGCACGAACGAGCTGCCAGAGACCGAGGCGAGTTTACTGCGATGGAGGGTCTCGTCTATCAGTTCGATCGGCGGGTGCATTTGTGCGAGCCGTTCACGCCCGATCCGAGTTGGGAAAGGTACGGTGCGATCGATTTCGGCGTCCGCAATCCCTTTGTTTTCGTGTTGGCAGCCATGGACCCTGCCGATCAGACGTTGCACGTTTACCGCCTGCACCATCAGACCGAGTGGACAATCAGGCAGCACTCAGAAGCGATCCGCGCACTGTGCGACCAATGGCCGCAGTGGATTGTTGCAGACTCGGAGGACCGAGGCAGCCGGTTGTCGTTGTCGCGTGAGTATGGAATACACACGGTCGCGGCAAAGAAGGGGAAGGGTTCCGTGCGTGCTGGCATTTCGGCTGTTGCAGAGCTGCTGGCACTGGACGCGCAAAACAAGCCGCACATTGTGGTGCATGACTCGCCACAAATGCAGCCGCTGATCCATGAGTTTCAAAGCTACAGGTGGGCAACCACAAACACCAAACGCGATCAACCAGACATGCCACTCAAAAAAGACGATCACTGCATGGACGCACTGCGCTACATGGTGCAGAGCCTCAGCGGGTCAAGCTTTGCGGTGGGATAGGAGACAACATGCAAGTGCAACCAATGCCAGTCAACGAGCTGGTCAACGACCCAAACAACGCTCGCACCCATGACGAGCGCAACCTGGACGCAATACGGGCATCGCTTGAACGGTTTGGTCAGCAGAAGCCGATCGTCATNAATGCAGACAACACGGTGGTCGCAGGCAACGGAACGCTGGCTGCAGCCATTTCGCTTGGTTGGGAGTCGATTGACGTTGTGCGGACTGACCTCAACGAAGTGGACGCGGTGCTCTACGCAATCGCCGACAACAGGACAGCAGAGNTGGCAGCATGGAACGCGCCGCAACTGCACCTCAACCTCGTCGACCTCGACCTAACAGGCACCGAGCTTGACGCGATCGGGTTCACGCCGGAAGAGCTGTCCGACATGATACCGGAGCCAGACTTTGAGCCAGACGGTACAGAAAACGAAGTGCCTGACGTTGACGAAGACGGCGAGGTGTTTTCGCAACTGGGCACCGTGTACGAACTCGGCCCGCATCGACTGATGTGTGGCGACAGCACAGACGCTGACCAGGTGGCCAAGCTTGTCGGTGATGACGTGATCGATCTGCTACATGCTGACCCGCCATATGGAATGGGCAAAGAGGCTGACGGTGTACTNAATGACAACCTGTACAAGGCCAAGCTCGATGCGTTCCAAATGGACTGGATCCGCGTATGGCTNGAGCAGTCGTCAAAGCGTGCATCGCTTTACGTGTGGGGCAACGCAGAAGACCTCTGGCGGTTGTGGTACGTCGGCGGGCTTGCAGAGTACGACGAGCTNACAATGCGCAACGAACTGGTCTGGGACAAGGGCAGCGGGTTTGGCATGAAGTCACCGCACGGTCACAGCTACCCGCCTGCAAGTGAGCGGTGCCTGCACATGATGCGCGGGCAGCAGTTCCTCGGCATGATTAACAAAGACGACTATTGGGAAGGCTACGAACCGCTGCGCACTCACATGGTCAACGAGCGAGACAAATGCGGATGGACGAACAAAGACGTCAACAGGATGACAGGCACGCACATGGCGGGTCACTGGTTCACGAAGTCGCAGTTCTACCCAATCAGCGAGGCACATTACAACACGCTGCAAGAGGCGGCAGCCGGTCGAGGGTTTTGCGAACCATACGACCAACTGTTTGGTCAGTTGTTCGGTGAGACCAAAGCAGGCGGCAACGAACACAAGCGCGAGCTGTCAGCGCAACTGCGAGAGGACCGCAGTTACTTCGACAACGCGCACGAAGCGATGACCGATGTGTGGCAGTACCCTCGGGTCGTAGGTGAGCAGCGGTTCGGACACCCAACCCCAAAAAACGCAGAGATGATCGGCCGCATCTGCAAAACCTCGGCACCTGACAACGGCTGGGTCGGTGAGCCGTTTGGCGGCACAGGCACCACAATGATTTCTGCGCAAATGCGCGGGCGGCGATGCTTGACCATGGAACTCGACCCGAGATACTGCGATGTCATTCGCAGGCGGTGGACCATGTATGCCGAAACGCACGGGCTCGAGGTCGGAAGCGGCGCGCTGCGATAGTAGACACGCGGACTCGCTTGCGATAGCGTGGTTCCGTGGCTTCACAACTTGCGATTCGTGACGGGTGGTTTGTGCGCGTACTGCGTGCTCTCAAGCTTGTCGANGTTTCAGCAGANGGTGAAATCAATCACAGCGCAGGCGCAGACTTNATACCGAGCAACCCAGCGGCACCNGCCTATGACCCGCTGGCGTCACTTAGCTCGATGGCGTCATTCCCTTGGGTATACAGTGCGGTCACGGCACTCGCGACCGACATCTCGAAGGTGCCGATTCGAGTAGTACGTGGCGAAGGTGCAGACGCAGAGGTCATAGACGACCACCCGCTGGTCGACCTACTTGCCAAGCCGTCATCGCGTGTTCCGTCTGTGCTGTTTTTCAGGCAGATAGTGACCGACCTTGCATTGACTGGCGATGCGTTCGTTCTGGTTGCCGGTCGCAATCAGCCCGAGGCGCTGCTTCGGTTGCACCCGAGCCGCGTGCGTATCAATCCGCAAGTCGATGGCCAGCCGAGTTCGTACTATTACGCGGGCGGCGGCGAAAGCGTGGAGTACAGTTTNGACCAGGTGCTCCACATTCGGTCGCCGAGTTGGGCTGACGACCCGCGATCGTTGTGGGGTGTTGGCGCTATTCAATCGCTGCACAATGACCTGATGACCGACAAGCGCACGCAAGAGCTGACTGCAGCCTCGGCGCAGACAGGTAGGCCAACGGGCATAATCTCACCTTCGGAAGAAGGAGACAGGTGGTCATCTGAGCAAATCAAGGTCATTCGACGTGCTACAGAGCAGCAAATGTCAAGCGGCAGCGGGCTGTTGGTCATGGGCGGTGCCTTGGAATACACGCCTGTCGGTTGGTCGCCGAAAGACATGGAGTTCGCAAGTGTGCGCGAAATGACTCGCAGCGCCGTGCTCGCATGCCTTGACGTGCCGCCAACCAGAGTCGGTTTACCCAGTGCGAACTACGCGACCTCACGCGAGCAGGCAAAGCGTTACTGGGAAGGCATTTCTGGCAAGTGCGCGCTGATTGCGTCAGAGCTGGACCGACTGGCCAAGATGTTCCCAGACGGCGAGAACTTGACCGTGCGCTTTGACTTCTCAGAGATCGAAGCTTTGCAGGAGTCACGCAGCGACCGCGTCAACCGTGTGCTGCAGTGGGTCACCATGGGCGTCCCTGTAGCGGATGCAGCCGCATATGAAGGGTTCGAGGACTTGCCGACCGACAACCTGATCGACACCTACGCGATGCAGGACGAAGACNCGCCTGCAGACGACGAACCAGAACCAGAGCCTGACGACAACGCAGAAGAGGCAGAAGACACAGACGAAGAGATCGACCGCAGCGCGATCTTGGACTTCGTGACCCGTGGTTTAGTGCAGACGCGCAAAGCATACGAAGACATCGACTTCGGTTTGCCTGACGGCGTCATCGTTGAGCTTGAGCGAGGCATCGAATGGTACGAGCAAGGCGAAGCAGGCGACGGTCTGACCGAAAAAACCGTGCGCGATGCTCGCAAGATGGTGCGAGAAAAGCGAGCAACCGAGGACAAGGTGCGGCTGATGGTGCCGTGGTTCGCAAGGCATGAAGAGGACCAAAAAGGCGAAGGCTTTGAGCCGGGTGAAGATGGATATCCGAGTCCGGGTCGCGTTGCGTGGGCACTCTGGGGTGGCACGGCGGGAGCGCGTTGGTCGGCAAAGGTGCTGCGACAAATGGACGCAGAGGATGAGCGCGAAGGTCGCGATGGCTCGACTGATGTGGTCAACCTGGAAGCAGAGCCGCAAACAACACTAACGCCATGCGCAGACCTCACCTGCAAAGACACGCGCCAAGAGTACATGCGGCAGTTTATTCAGCGCGTCAACGTGCCGTTCGAGCGTGAGCTTGGTTTGACNATCAAGCGATTCCTGCGCGGACAGGCTGCGCGCATTGCAAAACGTGCAGAGGCTTTGCAAGGCACGCCAACCAAAAAAGGCTTCGGCGCAGAGACAGTCACACGCGCAACGCTTGGCGAAACATGGCTCAAAGACATTCTGAACCAACTGCGCGAGATGGAGATGTTCCGCAACGTGACTCGGCCGGTGTTGCGTCGGCTTATCCGCGAGGCAGTCAATCGAGCGGTGCGCGAGTCTGGTGTCGGTGTTGACTTCGTGCTGACGCCTGAGTGGATTACCAACCAAGTCGAAGCGTTCACGTATGACCTCGCTGAACACGTCAACCAGTACACTGCGCAGATTGTCGAGCAGACCATCGAGAAGGGCATCGACGAAGGCTTCACGATCGGCGAGATACAAAACGAGCTGATGCAGAGTCACGCTTTCAAGCCAGCACGGGCGCTGCGCATTGCACGCACAGAAGTGACTCGCGCCGTTGCTACAGGCACGCGCAAGACATACGACGAACTCGAGAACCGAGGCATCGAGCTTGAGCGGACATGGCTGGCTGCACCTGATGCACGAGCTGCGCACGGCGCACTTGACGGCGAAACGGCTGGGACTGACGGCAAGTTTACGATCCCAATCGGCGCACCATACGCCGGAAAACAAACACGCAACCCGGGCGGGTTCGGAGTAGGCGCTCTGGACATAAACTGCCGATGCACCATTACAGCGAGGGTTAAAAAATGACCAAACTGCACACCATGATCCTGCGTAGCCATACGGACAAACAGGGACGCACCAAAGTCACCGCAAGCGCACCGACGCCAGACAGGTACGGCGATATCGTCGATGCCTCTTGGAACCTTGACCACTTCAAAAGCAACAGTGTGGTTTTGTGGGGTCACGATTACACGCAGCCGCCGATCGGCCGCGTGACNGACATTGGCCTNGACGGCAAGACGCTGGTTGCGTCGATTGAGTGGGACCGCCAAAGCGAACTCGGCAAGACCGTCGCGTCACAGTTTGAGCGCGGTTTTTTGAACGCTGTCAGCGTAGGCTTTACACCCGGCGAGTCAGTTGAGCGTTCCAAGCTTGACAAAGACGACCCGAACTACGGCACGCAGGGTCGCGTGTTTCGCGAGAACGAACTCATGGAGTTGAGCGCGGTTTGCATACCCGCACACCGCGGCGCACTTGCAATGCGCGGCATGGGTCAGCCGTCGCAAATGCGGCACATCATGAACGTCGAAGAGACCGAAGACGCATGGGTCATTAGCTACGCCAAAGCCGAAATGGAACACGATGAAGACGAAGTCGAAGCACCCGAGGAGGAATACTTCGGTGACGATGACGACGACGAAAAAGGCTACGACGACGACGACGAAAAGCGCGAGCATGAACCAGGCCACGAAGACGAAGACGAAGACGATGAGCCTTACGGGGATGACGAGGCTGAAGACGAAGACGAAGACGAAGACGAGGATGACGATGAGCAACAGCGGGCGATGCGGGCAACTGTGCGTTCTGTGCTGCTGGAACTAATCGGAGCCGAGCCAGAGCTGTTGGAGCCNAAAACGCGCCGACGTAAACAACCCAAAACCAAGCGAGACCCACTCGCGTTGCTGCTGGGGATTGACAAGTAGTGTCCCTGAGTAGTAGTTAAACAATGAACCCACCTCCCCACCGGAGCCCACAATGTCCGAAAAACTCGATCTGACAACCCCTGACAAGGCACGCAAGGCACTGGCCGAGCTTGTGTCTGAGCAAAAGCGTCTCAAGGATGCGAACCGCAATCTCTCTGAAAACATGGAAGCCAAAACCAAGGCTCTCAGCGAGATCCAGCAGCGCATGTCCGAGATGGAAAGCGCATCCAAGCAGTACCAAGGCTCCCGCGGTGACGGCAGTGTTGACCGCTATGTTCGCCGCGACGGAACGCTGCGCCTCAAAGGCGAGGCAACCGACGAGCACGCATACATGCCGGGTTTGCTTGACGACGCACCTCGCACAGACTGGCAAGCAGATCTGCAAAAGGCGGTCGACGACTACAACATGGTCAAGACGATTCGCCGTGACGGCACAGCACCAAAGGCACGCGCACGCATGATGGAAGTCATCCGCACCGCACCGCCTGCCGTGCAGAAACTGTACGGTGACATCAGCGGGTCGGGAGCTGAGTGGATCCCCGATGTCATGTTGCCACAACTTGAGCGCAACCTGACAAGCGCTCGACGCATGGCAGGACTTTTCGAGACTGTGCCAATGGCAGACAAGACAGTGATCCTGCCTTACCTGACCACCGGCTTCCGGCCGTACAAGGCAATCGCGGCAGCAGGTGACGACCCAGCGCAGTACACCAGCTCAAGCATGACAACTGCACAACGGACGATCACCGCGACCGGCATGGTTGTNCGCGCCCAGGTTGACGCCGACGCTTCCGAGGATTCAATCCTCGCAGCAATGCCAATCATCCGGCAGGAGCTTGTTTCCGCGCTGGTCGATGGTGAGGAAGACGCGATCATCAACGGAAATAGTGAAACAAGCGGTGACGTTGATGCGCTTGCATCGTGGAACATNCGCTCNCGCTGGGGATCGTCTGGTCTTGGCGGCANTGCTGACCACCGCAAGTGCTGGGTCGGTTTGCGCCACCGCGCTTTCGACGTGTCCAGCAACCACACGCCAANCGCAGANGGTTTTGCTGATATCATGGCAAGCCGTCGGCAACTTGACGCGCCGCACGGTACAGAAGGCGACTGCGTTTTGCTGACAAGTCCCGAAGCATACCTCAAGCACCTGCTCACGCTGTCAGAGGTNAANGGGCTCGATGCCTTCGGTGCCAACTACACGGCTCTGAGTGGACAGCTNGCNGTTTTGGCAGGGATGCCGGTGATTATTTCGGACTTTATGAGCGCCGACTTGGCAACCAGTGGTCTTTACACCGGCTCAGGTTCGACGACCTCATGGTGCATCTTCAANCGCGCCCGTTTCAAGCTCGGCGTGCGAGCTGGAGCCGCGGTAGAACTCGACCGCGATATCAGCAGGGGTGTCTTCGACGTGGTCGCCCGGAATCGCGAAATCTTCTACACCCCTGACGCATCCACAACCAAGAACGTGGCTCTCGGCGTTGACATCTCAACTTGATCCACCTCTAAACTTGGAGACATATTATGTCCGCTTCTCAATCCGTCACAGTTCAAATCCGCATCGGCCCACACGCCGGTGGGGATGCCAACCCTGACGACCACTACATCTGCCACGGGCAAGACGGCGAATACAAGCTCGAGGCAGCGTACTTCGTGCCTGCAAAATCCACCGCGGCCGATTCCAGTAACTTTTACAGCATGCAACTCGAGCAGGGTATTGAAGGCGCATCAACTGCGATCTCCAGTGCCATGACCACCGCCTCGACTGACATGACACTGGGAACGGTTCGCGAGTTTACACTCAGCGACAACACCAGCCGCGAGTTTGGAGCCACGGACATTTTGTTCTGTGACTTGGACGAGACAGGGTCGGCATCTCAAAACATCGAGGGATACATTATCGCTCGCTTTGTGAAGGTCAGGGTCTAAACCATGAGTGGCGGTGTCCTCGTTCAATACGCAATCCGGCCGGGTTGCAGCTCACACTTCAACGGAGTCCGGTGGGGCAAGCTTTGCTGCCATTGGCCTCAAGGTGAGGTGCGTGCATTGGATGAGGGCACCGCTGCTGTGCTGATGNAGAAGTTCCCCGGGTGGTTTGTCATTCAGACCAGCGAGGCACCTGCACCTACAGTGGATCGCGCCATCAAGAGTCCACGCAAAAAGGCTGCACCGAAAAAGGCAGCAGCAAAGAAACCGGCCGCCAAAAAGACCACCCGCAAGAAAAAGGCAGACTGATGCTGTTGAAAGCTACCGAAGCAAATGAGTGGCCAGCCGGAGTTCGGTGGTCAGTCGGCAAGCAACGCGAGATCGAAGTACCGAAAGGCGCAGAGATTCCCGAGTGGCTTGTCCAAGTCAAAGACAAAAAGAGCAAGGCAAAAAAGGCAGCCGCCAAGTCTGATGAGGCGTAGCCATGGCCTTGTTGGACGCTGCAACGGTTCGCGAGTACCTACCGTCACTGACTGGCACGGGTGAAGACAGCGCGCTCGCGTCTTTGATCAGTCGGTTCGACGGACTCGCGAGTTCCTGGTGCGGGTATCCTGCATCGACTGTTGGCGGCAACTCCAGTTTTGAAGTCAAGACGTACACACTGTACCTCGACGGACCCGGCACCAAGTACCTGCACCTGCCGGTCGTACCTGTGACGGGCATCACGACGCTGCATGTAGACGTTGACCGCGAGTACAACTCCGATGACCTTGTCGCCAGCTCTGACTTTTCGCTGTTTGGTGACACTGGCGAAGTAGTGCTCGGCGTCGATAGTGTGCAAGGCGTCTGGGACCATGGGCGGCGCAGCGTGAAGGCAGTGTTCACCGCGGGTTTCAGTACGACGCCAGACGCAATCAAGCACGCCTGCGGAGTTCAGGTTGCATTTTGGTACAGCGCTCGGAACCACATAGGCAAAACGAGCGTCAGCGCGGGCGGCGGCAGTGCATCTGTTGCAACGCTGGAGCTGCTGCCAGAGGTCAAGCAGGCGCTCAACCCGTTCAGACTGCCAAGCGCATGGGTGGGGTAGACCATGACCNAGCGCACGCTCGATGACGTTNCCNAACAACTCGAAAAGCTNGGGAAAGGTGGTCTCATGGACGCCATCGAGCTTGTCGCGATTGACTACGGGCTGCAAGCAGAGACACAGACCAAAAAACTGATGACCACCGTCTTGAAAGTCAGGACGGGCCGACTCCGCAACAGCGTTCGACAGCGGGTCAAGCGCACGAAAACCAAGGTGATCGTGACGTTGCAGGCGGGCGGCAAGCGTGTGCCGTACATGATGGTGCATGAGTTCGGCAGCGATGGCGACATTACACCGAAAAAAGGCAAGTATCTGCGGCTGCCGTTGCCACCAGCGAAAACGAAAGCGGGCGTCGATCGTCGTTCTGGTGGTTCGCTTCGTGGCGACAAGGATTTCCGCTTTGTGCCTGCAAAATACCTCAAAGGCAACAACCCGCTGCTCATCCATGTGCCAAGCGGCAAGCCGTGGTACGTGCTCAAAAAGTCAGTGAGGATACCGCCGCGTCCGACTATCTCGAAGGCTTACCAATGGCTCGAGGCGAACATGATCCCAGCGTTGGAAGACGCGATCAAATTNGAGCTTGAGGGATAGTCATGGGAAGCACTGAACGCGACATATTGGAACGGGTCAAAGTCACGCTGTCTGGCATTACTGGCGACAGCTACAACTATGACTTCAGCGCCACCGACCGCGTTGTGCTTGGAAGCGACCAAGAGCCGATCCGAGTTCCGTGCATCTATGTGAATCCGCTCAACACAACGACGGCACAAACACCCGGCCGAACCAGATTGCGCAACTATGATCGCGAGTTCAGTCTGCAGGTTGATGTGTTTGTTCCGTCAACCAGCGCGGCACCAGGCACGGCAATCCTCGCGGCTCTTGATGCACAGTCNGACGTAATGAAAGCGCTGGAGAACGACCCCACACTCGGAGCGGTTCAAGCGCGGGACGTAGAGATACAAGCGAGCGCCTACGACGGCGCTGAGTTAGATCTGCCTTCGACGGGTGTTGCGAGCTTGGTTCTACGTGTGATCTACTCGGAAAGGAGAGGAGCATGAGCTGGCTTGGCAATGACTGGAAGTACCGCATCCCGTTTTCGCTGCACAATGCGACGGCAGGCGGCTCGCGAGACGGGCAGTTCCTCGTGCCTGCTGACCTCGGCAAGTTTTGGGACAACACCCAGACCGATTTTGACGACGTGCGAGTCACCGAGGCAGACGGCATAACACTGATCGACTTCGCGATTGCCAACGGCAACCACAGCAACCGCACCGCAACCATTCAGTTCGACGCATACGACTGGTCGAGCAAACCATGGGGTNGTGCNAACTCNACATATACAGCCAACACGGCTGGCAGTGTGATCAGCGGGTTTATCTACTTCGGCAACACTACAGCCAGCAGCGGCCAAACCAACAACCTGACGATCTCAAACGCGGTCAATGTTGGCGTTGAAATGAGCGCCCCGGGCGCACTTGGCAATCCTGTTTTGCGTCCCACTGCGCAGCGCATTGGACAAACTGAGACCGACCTGTTCATTGTGAAGGGCACGAAGGAAACAACAAGGTGCTGGTGGGACTTGAGCCAGCTCTTGTACTACCGACGGCGGCCGGAACAAGGCTCAAATCTGTTAGAGGAGATCGCATACGTGCAACTGCGCATCGACCAACAGGATGGCCAGAACCTTGTCGATCGGACCTCTGTAATGATTGACGCAGCCAGCGTGACGTTCTCGAACGGTCACTTGGTGCAGCACACAATCACAGCAGGCGCAAGCGGTGCCGACTACTTGCTCCAGCTCTTGGTTGGAACGGATGACGGGATGGGCAATACCCGAGTTCTCGACGTTCGCGCCACTCTCAAAGTTCAAGACCTCGGCACAAACACCACCTGATCCCCACCTAATAGGAGCCCACAATGGCCACTTCCTCATATTTTGGACGCAACTCGTTCGTAGCTGTTGCCGAAGAGTCCACCTACGGAACCGCAAACGAGACCTACACGGTCAAGCGGCCGATCATCTCATGCTCGATGCTTCGCGCCATCGAAAAAGTGCCTCGGCCAAACTTGCAAGTGGCTGGCGTTAATGGGCTTAGAAAGGGGCATTTTCTGGCAAAGGAGTCGGTGAGTGGCACCCTTGAGCTTGAGATGACGTACGACAATTGTGGATATTACCTCCACCAACTGTTCGGCAGTGGCACCACCTCGGCAGGCACGGTGAACACCCACACGTACAACCTCGCAGACATTCCAGCCTCGGGTACATCGCTGGCGCTGCAACGCGGAACCGATGACAACTACGAGCTGTTCGAGGGTGTCGTTTTCAACACCGGCACCTTTTCGGTTACGAGCGGCGAGGTCATGACCTTGAGTCTGGAAATGATGGCTGAAACCGGACAGACTCGGAAGTCGAGCCCGAGCCTAAGCTTTGCCGACCCGACCAACGAGAACCTGGTCCTGCATCACCATTTGACCAACGCCGGTCTGGCGTTCAACGGTCAAAACATCAGCCTGATCGACTTCGAGTTCAAGATTGAAAACGGCCTCGCCGAACGCATGCGCCTTGGTTCGCTCGTGACAAAGCAACCGACCAGCGCAGACTATCGGAACGTGTCGGTGAGCGTGTCGTTTGAAACCGACGATGCCACGTATGCCGCGTTCCTTGCNGATACGCAAAGCGACCTCGAGGTGGTTTTCGACAATGGACTGACAGGCGCAAACNAGCGCCAGATCGGCTTCAATCTGAACAAAGCTTACATCGAGTCGTACAGCGATGAGATTTCNGAAACTGGGCTGGTGCAGGCCAGTGTTGTTTTCAAGGGTGAGGCAGACGGCACGTCAGGGCTTGCGCTTGGTGCAAATGTTGCGGTGTTGAACGAAGCCGCAACCGCGGTCCACAACGGTTAGAGCCTTAAAAACAGGAGGGCAACTTGTCTATTCTCGAACAAATCAAAAGCGCGTCAACCTCTGACGTTTCGCACGCAGGGATCGACTGGCGCATACAGCGGATCACCAGCGCACACCTCGCAAAGGTCGGGTTCGCGTGGCTCAACATGGTCACACCGGCCCAAGGGTCAGACGACTCGGGCCAACTGGACTTGGCATCAATGTTCAAGACCGCAAGCGAGGGTCAAATGGTCGAGCTGGCAAGGCTTAAAGATGCGGTGGTTGCTGCTGGCCTGGTCGGCGTAGGTCGAGACGGAAACTGGGAGGCGTTGCGTGTCACATTGCGGCAGCAGGACGAAGACCTCGCCGGTGGCGTCATGTGGATCGGCAGCCTACCTGCCGGTGTAGACAACAGCCTGTTCGATGACATCATGCAACTCTCGACAGACGGAGGACGGGCGGCAGATGTGCTGTCCTCGTTTCGCGGACAATCAGGAGATGCTGATAGTGCTCGACAAGATAGCGCGCCGCTACGGCGTACCGCCTCACCAAGTGCTGCAGTGGGATCCGTATGAACTCGGACTTGCTGTGTGCTGTGTCAAAGCCTCGGAGGAAGTAAGCAAGACAATCACGCAACGCCTGAACAACGAGTCGATGCCCGTTTTTCCGGTCGCCATCATTTCCAGCTAACAAGAGAAGAGAACAACCATGGGTGAGATCCTGAAATACGTCATCGAGTCGCAAGACAACGCGAGCGGTGACCTGCTGAAAATCAGCAAGGCAGCAGAGGCGGCCGAGGACTCACTCGAAGACTTGCAACGCAACGCACAGCGAGCGGCTGACGAACTCGAAGAGTTAGGTGACGCAGCAGACGAGTCAGAGAAGGCGCTTCGAGGCATGAACGCCCGAACGGCTAAGTTCTCTGAAAACATGGGCGAAGCAAGCTCGATCGCGAGCGGTTTGGGCGGCGCGCTTGGACACATCAATCCGGCGCTTGGTGACATGGGCACGTTTGTCGCAGATAGTGCAGGCGGGCTTGAGGCGTTCAGCAAAGCAGGATTCGCTGCGATGGGTCCGATCGGCGCACTCACTGCCGCCGTTGGTCTTGCTGCATCTGCATATGCGATGTACGCAGAGGAACAAGCACGCGCCACCGAAGAGATGCAAGCCGCAAAAGAGGCTGCTGAAGAGCTGCAAAAAGCCATCGACTCCTATGACCTGACCAAGGCAACAGCGCAGATTGACCTTATGGCTGCGCAAGGCAAGATCACAGCAAGGGAACGCGCCGAAGTAGCAGCGCAAACCAAGGCGCAGGCAGCCGCAGAAGACGTGTTGAGCGTAGCCATCGAGAAAAACACGGCAGCGCAAACCAAGCTCAACGAAGCCAAAGAGGCAGAGACAGCGGCCGAGGAGGCGTTTGCCGAAGCACGAACAAGGGCGTCGAGCAGCGACAAAATCGCAACAGGTCGAGCACTTGACGCTTCACGCGCTGCGCGCAACCAGGCACAAAAACAAGCCGCCGAAACCGAACGCGAACTCGCTGCTATTGAAAAGCAGATCCAAGAGCACGCCGACATAATCATGGACACGTTCGATGCGCTCGAAGAGGGCAAAGAAAAGGCCAAAGCAGACAGCGCCAAAAAGACTGGCGAAGCAGCCGATGTGGCTGCAGAAGAGTTCGATCGGTTGATTAAGCAAGCCAACCAACTCTCAACAGCACCGACCACCAAACTGCAACAGATGAACGATGTGCTCGCAGAGTTGCAGGCCAGACTCGACAGCGGAACTGGCAGTGCAGACAAACTCAACGCCGCGATCCAAGCAGTCACACAGGCAAGAGACAGCGAAGCAGCAAAGACGGCGGCAGCAGACGCACAAAAACAAGCAGCAGCTCTGCGCACGCTGTCTGGTAAAACAACCGCACTGACTCGACAGATAGACGTGCTCGCTCGGTCATTTGAAGAGCCACGAAGTGCGGCTGACAAGCTCAGAGACAAGCAACTGCAACTGCGCCAAGCTTTCCAGCAGGTAACAGCGCAAGCAGAGCGGCAAGGTGTAGCGGGCACGCAGGCATTTGCAGACATGGCGGCTGCCTTTGAGAAAAGCATGCTGCGCATCCAAACAGCGATCAACCAACTCGAGCCGCCTGACCCCGAAGGGTTTGCTGCAAAACTTGGCGCTGGACTCAAAGGCGTCGGCAACTTTTTGACGGCAGGCGGTGGACAAGACGGCGGCGGTCTTCTCGGAGCTGCGGAAGGCGCGATGGGTGTCATGGCGTCTGGCGGCGCGTCCGCACTCGCGGCAGCAGCAGGACCAGCCGGTGGTTTGGTGAGCGGTGCGCTTGCACTCGGACAGCAAGGCGCGGCTGCGTATGACGCAGAGGTCAACAAAAAAGCCCAAGAGGCTGCGTCAGAACGTCAGGAGCAAATGCAAGCCGAAGCAGACAAAATGGCCGAGCAAGGATTTAGCGCAGAGCAAATCGAAGCAGCCGGTCTCGGAGCAGCAGACATTGCGGCTGCAGGCGAAGTAACAGACGCCGACATTGCAAAGGCAGAAAAGGAAACCGATCGCGGCGAGGTCATGGGTGAAGTAGTGAAGCAGGCAGTCGAAGGTCTGATCGAAGGCATCAAGTCGATCATTATCGGGCTGCCGCACATCTTGGCAGAGTTGATCCCCATGCTGCTGACCGAGTTGCCCGGGGCAATCATCGCCTCAACCATCAAGACAATTCCAAAGCTTGTGCGCAGCATCGTTTTTGAAATCCCGAAAGGCATCTACCTCGGCGCGTTGCGTGCATGGGATGCCATCTGGGGTGCGATCAAATCGTTTTTCAAGTCGGTGCTCTCATTCGGGATATTGCAGTCCGGTGGCTACATACCCAAGGATGGCCCATACGTACTCCACCAAGGCGAGAGGGTGGTTCCGTCGAGTGGTGCGTCAACAGGTACAGCGGCACGCGGTCTCTCCGCTTTTGCTGGGCCGCCTGGTGCCAACGTGACCATCCAGACGCAAGTCATCGACCCTGACACAATCCCTGCACTGACTCGCATCATCGACCGATCGGTTGGTAGCTTTGGAAGCACTACAACACCGATGCTCGGCGAGCTGCAACCCTTGACGGAGGTGTAATGTGGGCTCGCCGTTTTTCACTTGGATGCCGTTCGTACAGTTCCCGACTCGGATATTCCTGCCTCTTGGCGAAGACCTGTCGGACCTGCAAGTCACGCCAACCCGTCAGTCGTCAGACGCGGTGACGATTGCAGGCTTGCACCGTCGCACCAACTTTGCACCGGGTCAGAGCGTGCGCGTAGTCTTGGAGCGTTTCACCGACCGCGGTATGTTCCGACAGTTTCAAAACATGATCAACCACCTCGAGAGAGGCGGGTATGTGTCGTTCGGGTTGGATGACACCAAAGCATACGGCGCTGCCATGAACCATGTCGGGCCGCGCTATCAGGGATCGGCGCGTGTTGAGGTTGGCGAGAACCTTTACGTGGACTACTCGCCGAACACGCAGTCGACGTATGCGCCAAGCGGGTCGACCTCTGCACCGTTTGGCGAAGAGCTGATCATAGAAACACCTGCGCCATACGGCAAGCGCGAGTACCACGCGGCGTATGCTGTAACAGGCGACGGAACTGCTACAGGCGCAACCATTGACCTCGACGCTTCGAGCGGGTCAGCAGTGACCAACCAGCAACTGCAGAATGACTATTACGCAGGCGCATTGGTTCGCGTGTCGGACTTTTGGCCGAAGCTCTATTTGCCGTCTGGGTCAATCGGCAGCCCGCTTTTGACGCATGACCACCGGATTTCGTATACGCTCGACATCGGGCTGCAGTACTGCATACCGGACCTCGTAGCGGTCGACGTATATGTCCCGCCTGCCGAAAAAGAAGTTGGAACGTATGACCCGCAAGGCAGCGGCATGGTCAAAGTGCCGCAGGGCAACCTTGACCCGAACGACAAAGAGACGCCGTTCATCGACATATACGACCCGCCGCCAATGTTCCTCGACAAAGGCAACAGCCTGCGCGACCTGGCAGACATTCCAATGTTGCGAGACTACAAACTGTTGAGGAAATAGCGCATGCCGTGGTCTGACCGTTTCAAAAACGCGCTGCGCGCACCTATGTACCATCCGCGGTTCCGTTTGACGATTGGAACAACAGAGGTCGCAGGCACCGCCGCGTCTGACATATGGGAAAACAACAAAGCGGTTCAGATATACAGCCACAAACCGCACGAAAGCTACATGCGCAGCGCGGCAACTGGTGACATGTTCGGCGTGGAAGGTCTGGTTTCTATCTCGATGGGCTCGCGGTCAATCACGCCGCGAACACTGGTCGCACAGCATGCGAGTTGCTCTGTCACGGTCACCAACGAGGCAGCCAGTTTCGCCAACGAGTGCCGCGAAGGGACGCTGGCCAAGCTCGAGTGCGACGTGAACGGCAGCGGGTTCAACTGCATTTTCATCGGCATGCTCAAGAACATCAAATGGTCGGGCGGTGCGACCTCGCAGATCACAATGGTCGACGCTTTGAACTCGCTGAAGGTGAGAGCTGGAGAAAAGATAGCCGACGCACGGAACCAAGGCAGCGACTTCATGTGGTTCAAAAACATTGGCGAGGAGGCAACGCTTGCAGAACCGTTCACGGCATCAAGTGGTACAGGCAGCCTCAAGCTTTTGAACGCTGGCGCAGGTGGTGCAGCTCGCGTTGACCATAAAGGGTTCCCCTATTCGTACCGCATGTTTGGCGCGTACACACCGAGATCGTCCGACCTGGTTTTCAAAGTACCAGCGGACGGTGGCGACGGTGGTTTCTTTGCTGTAGTCTCACCGACGGATGGACCAAGCGGCGATGTGCTTGTCGAGTATGACGCGGTCGGCATAGACGACGCCAGCCTCGGTTCCGGTGGTTTCGGGTTTTTGTTGAATCCACACACCGAAGCTCGCCTCGGGTACTTCGACAAAGCAAGCAGCGTGACCGACCGTGTTTTTGGTACGGGTGCAAAGGTCAAGTCAGCGCTGCTCATACACGGAGATCCCGTTGCCGAACTGGTGAACTGCTTTTACCAAAACGGCTACCATCCCGACATGGTCTACGGGCTGTTCGGAAGCACAAGCAACGCAGCAGCCAGCGAGTATATCAACTGGGACGATATCGAAATGCGTCACCGGATCTGGCGTCGAATGTGGGAATCAGTCACCACCGGAAACGCTCCGATGCGGTCGGTTGTTACGTCAACGACTCGAGACGGCTTTACCTATCTGAGCAAGATATTCGCCAAGTTCGGTGTGTTTCCTACTTGGCGCGAGGGTGCCTACTCAGTGGGGCTCATGCTCGAACAGGGCAGGCTGTATGACTCTGGCTATTCGGGTCGAGTCGTCAGAGAGCGCGACATCGTGAACGCGAGCTGGGAAAAAACCGACAGCTCAAGCAAGGCAACCTACCGATCAGTGGATGCAAGGGTCACAGACCCAGACTCGTACACTGCAAGTGGCGGCAACTTTGCGGTCGACGCTTCGCCAATCATTCCAAAGCTCGACGTCAAGATCAGCGAGTGCGCAGCCGGTGAAACTGCTGGGCGGGCGTTCTTTGAGTTCTACAAAAAGCTCATCTTTGATCCGTTTTACGCCAACAAACCAGCCGAACGCGCCACCGTCGTTCTCGGCAGCATGTCGTTTGCGTCAATGGTCCCGGGCGACCTTGTCGTTTTCGACTTCGAGCCAATCCGGCGAGACATGCGGCCAGTTGGATATGAGCAAGAGTTCCGAGGACCGCACACCGTACCCAATGAGGACAGCGGATCGACTGTGCATTACCATGTGCTCGACTCGCGCCTGACAAAAGGCACCAAGCGAACCGCCAACAAGATCTGGACCGTGGTTGGCGTGCAAGATGACTGGATGGCGGGACAGGTGACGATCGAGTGCATTTGTACAAGGCTCGGCGGGTCGCCTGTTTAGGTCGGTGTCCAACTGTTGACTCATGTGATAGGCTTGTTTCATCTGCTGACCTGCACCGGAGAACACCCATGGCCATGACCGAAGTCAACCTGACCGACGCAAGCTTGCCGAGCATCGTAAAGTTCACGCTCGACGGCTCAACTGCCAACAAGGCACACCAAGTCAACATGCGAGGTGCCGACAGCGTCACCAAGGTCACAATTCGATTCGATACCAACGACGGCAAAGTGGCATTCGAGACTGACGGCGACACGATACACTCGAACCACATTGTGATCACGAAGGACAGCCCGACCGAGATTTCGGTGGCACCTGGTCCACAGGGAAACCGAGTCAGCAAGTTCTACGTCGCATCGGCTACTGTAGCAACCAGCGTCTCTATTGTCTGCGAGTGTGGGACATGAAAACTCTCAGCACGTCGCACGCAGTACGAGCACTCAACAACGCAACCGCAAATCGACTCACAACGGTCGCAGCGCAGACAGACGAACTCGACTGCGAAGCAAACCTGACCTTCGACGGGTCAACGCTGGCACTGACCGGCGACCAGACGATCAGCGGCAACCTCACTGTCAGCGGCACCACTACTTCAGTGCAGACCACAAACACGGTGATCAAAGACCAACTGATCGAGCTTGGTAATGGTCGCACAGGCAGCGCATCAGGCGATGCCGGTTTGATTGTCGAGCGCGGCAGCGACACAAACGCAGCGCTGCTGTACGACGAAAGCGAGGATGCGTGGAAAGCATGCACAACTGCTGCAACGGGTGCCAGCACNGGCGACCTCACGTTGACCGACGCGCCATTCAAGGCAGCCGCGATCACGTCATCGGGAACGGTCACTGCGGTTGCGCTTGATATCAGCGGCGACGTTGACGTTGACGGGTCACTCGAAGCAGACGCGATCACGCTTAACGGCGATGCGTTGTCGACCATCTTTTCACCTATTGCTGGCTCCAGCTCAATCGTCACGGTTGGCACTATTGCGACTGGCGTTTGGCAAGGCACGGCGATTGGGAATGCCTATGTTGCCGATCTGCCAACAAGCAAGATCACCAGCGGCACATTTGCGGACGGACGCATCGCCGCGTCAAATGTCACGCAACACCAAGCCAGCATCACTGGGGTCGGCACGATTTCGTCTGGGGTTTGGCAAGGCACGGCAATCGCGAACGCATACGTGGCTGATCTGCCGACAAGCAAGATCACCAGCGGCACGTTTGCAGACGCACGGATCGCTGCCTCTAATGTGACACAGCACCAAGCAAGCATCACGGCGACCGGCGCTTTGGACAGTGGCTCGATTACAAGCGGATTCGGAGCAATCAACAACGGCAGCTCAAGCATTACCTGCGGTGCGATTACGGCGTCTGGCGTCGTTGACGTGACAGACACAACCGACGCAACAGGCGATGACGGTGACAGCGGCGCGCTACGTTGCGAAGGCGGCGCGAGCATTGCCAAAAAGCTCTTCGTGGGAACTGACCTCTCGGTCAACGGCACCGCGAACCTTGACGCAGTGGACATTGACGGCGCAGTTCAACTCGACAGCACGCTGACAGTCGGCGCAGATGACACCGGCTACAACGTGATCCTCTACGGTGCGACGGCATCCGCGAACCTCACTTGGCAAGCATCAAGCGATGACCTGATTTTTAACGGCGCTGCCGCGTGTGTCATCCCCGAGGGTCAGCTCGTGCTTGGCAGCACAGCAGTTACGGCAAGCGCGGCAGAACTAAACCTGCTCGATGGCGTTTCTGGCTTGGTGCAAGCAGACCTCACAAAACTCGCTGCGGTGGACTCGACGGCCGCCGAGCTGAACCTGTTGAACGGTGTTTCGGGTCTTGTGCAGGCTGACTTGACCAAGCTTGCTGCAGTAGATGCAACAGCCGCCGAGATCGACTTGCTTGATGGTGACACCTCAGTCGGTGGCAGCATTACGATCGCCGACACCGACGGCTTTATTGTCAACGACGGTGGGACCATGAAGACGATCCCAGCAAGCGACATCAAAACTTACGCTGGCGGCGGCGGTGGTTCCGCGGCCGATGATTCCAACCTTGTTTTGCACATGCAAGTGTTCGCATAGGAGCCCACATGGCGACAATCTCACGCAATCACCTCTCTGGATGCACCGACGGCGTGCCGATCGGACTTGCTGCCGACACTGGCAACTTCACGGCCATCCACACCTGCACGACCACCGACGTAGACTTTGAAGAGGTCTGGATCTGGTTGGCGAACATCGACACGCAAACGCAGATCGTGACTTTGACGTTTGGAGGCTCTGCCGCAAACAACAAGGTCATGGTGCAAGTGCCTGCCGAGTCCACTGTTTTGGCGGTCCCTGGTTGGACCTTTCAAGGCAAGTCCGGTGGCGTTGCTATTTCCGGCGCATCGACGGCTGCCGACAAGGTCAACGTCTTCGGCTACATCAATCTGATCGATGCTGCGTAGGCGTAGCTATGAAACGCACACGGATTCCGGGCACCATTGCCAAGCAAACGACAGGACAGTCAGCTCGCGTTGCGATTACTGACTGGGTGCCAATCAA
>FUFK010039605.1_pt1 | contig 32638 bp, 49 predicted proteins | sample 1021851 | NCBI WGS metagenome assembly FUFK01 (sample SAMEA51879418, study PRJEB19060) | metagenome | reverse complement strand
AGCTTGATATCCGATTGCTGTATTTGCANNTCCATCTGGTCAAAGCATTNAGTGCTTGATANCCNATNCCGATTGNTCCTGAGTTTACAGCTAATGCACCAGCCAATGCTTCTGAACCAATGCCTACATTAAAATTACAAGCTCCAGTTGTCCAAGTTCCGCCACCAGCATTTTTTCCTATAAATACATTTTGACCGCCACCAGTTCCGCCTGATGCATCCATTGCTTGATATCCAACAGCTACATTGTTATCATTTGAACCTGCACTACCAGCTAAAGCACGATAACCTAAAGAAGTATTACCATCTCCAGTAGTTACATAATCACTTGCTAAATATCCAATCGCTGTATTACCAGCTCCTGAGGTCAAACGAGTAAGAGCACTTGACCCTATTGCTATTGTTCCTACTTGACCATTTGCTCCAGTTGAATTGAGAGCTTCATCTCCGATAGCTATGTTATCTGTTACTACTTTTTCAGCATTATTAAAATCTGCTCCTCTAAATGAGTTATAACCTAATGCGATATTTCTATCAAATCTTGTATTAGCGTGAACATCTCCACTTCCACCTTGAAATGCTTCCATTGCACTTACACCGATTGCAATGTTTTTAGTACCACCATTATTACCATCATCGCCTTTGTAGTCTTTCATTGCATTGTTGCCGATAGCAATGTTGTATGCTCCTGCTACTATAGATTTTAAAGCTCGTCTACCTAGTGCAGTATTATCTGTTCCACCATTTAACGCTAATAATGCATTACTACCAACAGCAGTATTATAAGCTCCAGTTGTATTTGCTACTAATGCTTGATATCCAATTGAAGTATTGTGTCCAGCACTTGTATTAGCTTTACTAGCTTGATACCCTACATAAGTTCCACCTTCTGCACCAGCGTGATTAACTGCTGAACCAGCTTCATATCCAATAATAACCATATTATTTGTGTCGGTCATTGCATCACCTGCACTTGAACCTATAACTACATTAGCACCACCTGACGATACATTCATTAAAGATTGATAACCCATTGATACGTTATTAGCTGCTGTAAAATGATTAGATGCCACTCCATAAGCAGTACCCTGCGATTGATAACCAATTCCAACATTCTTATTAGCCGTATTGCTAGTTAGGTCATCAGATTCTCCATTAGCTCCTGCTTGGTCTCCTACAAATACATTGTATCCACCAGTTGAAATATGTTTACCAGCCGACAATCCAATGGCAACTGATTGAGTACCTGAAGTAAGAGAATGTAAAGCTTCTTTTCCTATTCCTATATTACCAGCAGTTTGTACGTTTTGTAATGATAGATACCCTAATGCAACATTGTAGGTAGCGCTATCATTATTAACTAAGTTCATACTTTGATGACCGATAGCGATATTATATGATTCTGCTCCATCAGCAGATGACATTGCACTTTGCCCTATCGCTACATTTTGACCACCAGTTGTTATAGATAATAAGGCACTTTTCCCCATCGCCATATTTTCATCGCCACTTGTGAGAGCCTGCAAACTACTTACGCCTATTGCTACATTTCTTAACGCTCCATCTAAAGCACCTGATAAAGAATTTTTTCCGATTGCTACATTATCATCAGAAGCAGTATCTGCAAAAGTACCACCCATAGCACTATTACCGATCGCAACGTTCCCACTTGAATTACCTGAAGAAACACCAGCATCTGCATCACTCATAGCTAAAGCACCAATAGCAACATTTCTATCCCCAGTTGTAATGCCATACATTGCAGATTTACCTATTACAGTATTATCTGTTCCTTGATTTATTTTATAACCAGCTTGATAACCTATTGCTATTGTACCATTTGCATTATCATTATTTATTAAAAATCCAGCATCTGCACCAATAACTACGCAATTACTTTGGGATGTAGCATTAACCATTGCACCTTTACCAAGAATAACATTAGATGAACCAGTAGTGATACTATCTGCTGATTCATAGCCAACTGCAACATTTGAAGCCCCAGTTGTGATTGCATTTAAACTATTATAACCTATAGCAACATTATTTGAATGTGAGTTACTACTAACACCAGTCATAGCACCTTCACCAATAGCAACATTAAAAGAGCCACTTTGATTATGATAAAGAGCAAGTCTACCTAAAGCAGTATTTCTACCGCCTGATGTCATAGAGTACATTGCACTATCTCCGATGGCAGTATTTCTTATTCCATCTTGAAGAGAATATAAAGATAGTTGTCCCAATGCACTATTATTGCTACCAGTAGTAACTGAATATAAACTTTTATAACCTAACGATGTATTGTTACTATGAGACTGATCACTAGCACCTTGCATAGATTGAACGCCAATAGCAGTATTATAATTACCTGAAACATTATAATATAAAGAACTACCTCCTACTGCAATATTTGTACCGCCAGTAGACAGACTATACATTGTATAATTTCCAATGGCTACATTACTAGAAGTTGAATTTCCACTTGATGCCCTTAATGCTTCATATCCTACTGCAACGTTTTCACTTCCAGTTGAATTATGTCTAAGTGATTGATAACCGACTGCCGTATTCCTATCTCCAGTTGTGGTATTTAGCATTGATTCATGCCCAAAAGATGAGTTTCCTTGTGAGCCACTTGCCAAAGCATTACCAGCAGAAGAACCAAATATAGTATTTTGAGTACCACTATCATTATTAGATAGACTAATGCGAGAGTTGGTATCAATAAGCATTCTTGTTGTGTTATTTGTACCAAAATAAATACTAGCAGATTCTTTATTCCACACATAAGCGTGTATTCCATTTGTTCCTATAAAAGTTCCATCATTTGCCGTTGAACCAGTACTTGTATTAGTGTAATGAGTCCACCCAGTATTTGCACTTTCATTATGAACATGATGAATAGCTTGAGGATTTGATGTACCGATGCCAAAATTTTGTCCATTATTTATGTAAGATGCTGCACCAGTATGAAAGAAAATATCTGCATTCCCAGCAGTGTCTCGCATTGTTAAAAAGCCGTCACCGCCTGAACTTTCATCAAACCTTAATAATTCTATACCATCAGATGCTTTAATTAGAAATATAGCAGAATCAGCAGAGTTTGATTCTATGCTAAGAGTGCCTTCAACAATCTCATCATAAGAAAAACTACCAGCACCTTCAACCTTAAAATCTCCAGTAACTACTAAATCGCCATCAACTGTACCACCACTAGCTAAACCAGTTGCTATTGAACTAATCATTCCTTTTAGCATTCTACTATCCTAACCGCTCCAGTTGTAGTTGAGGTTGAGTTATAATTAAAATAGATTGTATGTCCTAACCCTCTTGGAACTGTAATAAATGTAAGCGTGTTTTTTGGTATTAATAAATCGTTTGATGCGTTTACATCTGTTCCTGATGTTGCAAAATTAAAATAAATTTCCACCGCACTATAAACTCCAATAGTTCCAGTAGATGCTTTTAAGACTTGATGAATTGAATTATTTACATTTGCACTAGAACCAGCAGTTCCTGCACTTGCGACCGTCCATTCTCCACCAACTGTTGTATTTAATGCTTCTTGTACTGAATAGGTATGTGTATCTGCCATTTTTTCTTCCTCTCTAAGCTATGACTAGCGTGAATGAGTTATTATTACTATTAAAAATTAAAAATAGAAGTAAAGTTTTTGAAAGTGTTACTTCTTGCTTTTCTTTTTCTTTTTAAGTATGCGTTTTTTAGGCTTAGAATATGCAGAATCATCGCTTTCTGACTTTACCCTTACATAACCTTGCCTTTGCAAAGATTCAAGTTTTTCTGGGTGTTTTTCAAAATCACTATCTTCAAATCTTTCAACTTTGCCACTATTTTCTTTTTTCCAATATTGCATCTTATAATCCTTTTTTAAAATGCGGGGAAGAGCGAATCATTCCCCGCTTATTAAGTAGATTAAAATTAATCTACATTCCTTATTTTGATTCCACGCTTGTTATCAGTATCATCAATACGCTTTACACCATACAATAAATCACTTACGACTTTTGTACCTAAAGCATCGATTGAGTATTCTGACTGCACTCTAACCTCGTTTTGAACCGCTATAGCACAAGCTGACTTGTGAAAAATAGCACCAGAGATTGTATTAGCGTTACCACCAGTCCCAAAAGTATTAGACATATAAACATCTATACCATATAAAGAACCAACCATTCCAGATCTAAGTCCGCGATTACCCTCTCCGACCGCATCATTTCTGATGAAGTATTGAGCAATACCCGCAGATGGATTTAATATGTCTGCAAATAGAGTTGGATTAACAACCATTGCAACATCTCCATCCATATAAGGGATGTCATTTTCTCCAAGAGTAGCTAATGCTTCTTCAAATTTGGCAGCTGTAAGAGTATCATCAGCGGATAGATTCAAAGAATCTTCTAAGCTAGATAACTCTGTATAAATATCTGCATCCACTTGTCTAGCAAGAGCTTCGCCCATCATCCTAGAATACTTAGCAACTAAGTCTCCATTGGATTGAATTTGAGCCACATCTTCAAATAATTTTGCAACATATTTATGTTTATTAACTGTTAGTTGAGTTTCTGTAGTTGCGGTCGCATCATAAGATACATCGCTTCCGGCAGATTTATCATCAGCACTAATCAAGCTCATTTCTGGAATATGTAACACATCTCCAAAACCTGCTCCACTAAATACTGCAGAGTAGTCATCGACTAATCCTCTTAATACAGTTTTTCTTTCGAAGTATTTATAAATACCATCCATCCAGCAAATGTTATTGTGAGCTTTTTATCTCACATCTCCGCATTTCTACGGAGTATCGGCATAACTTTTCTACTCAGTAAGTAGTTGCGAACTCGTGGGCGAATTATATTTTTTCATCGCCTATGCTCTGCCCCTGACTATGCTTTGCATAGCCTTCGGTTCGGGTTGCCTTGTGCTTTCGCATTTAGGATTCCCGCTTAATTTCGCAATAATAATAATTATAGTTACCTATAAAAACGACCTATATGTTAATCTCTGGGATGAAATGTTGGTCTGTTGTGGTAGTAACTGGACTACCTTGATAATGTTTAGCCATTATTCATTTTCCTTATTTAACGCCTACGATACGCATCTAAAATAGAACCCCAGTTTGCTCGTCTTTCATCATCGGATAAATCAACCCAGTTTTTATTTTCTGGATTAGCACTTCTAGCGGGAGTTCCATCAGTTGGTGCGACCTCGGCTTGTGTTTGAACATTTAATTTATTATGAAGAACCTTGAGTTTATCTAGCGGTAAATCGCCAAATGTTTCTCTATCTTCTTCACTCATATCTGCTAAGATTTCTTCCCTCATTGTTTCAAGTTGTTTCATCGCAGCTTCTATGACTGGTTCTTGCTCTTGAAGTTTAGCACCTCGTTGTTCTGCAAGTTCTTGCCATTTATTCTGCTCTGCCATCTGCGTTTCTTTATCTGCTTCTAACTTCTTTTGCAATTTGGAAAGTGTTTCTTCAGCTTGTTGCGCCCTGCTTCTATACTTTTTGCTTTCTGCAATCAAGCTACCAACTTCAGAGCTAGGTTCGGTTGCTTGTGTTTGGCTATCAGTTGCCACCTCTTCTGCGTTATCTTGCATAGGGTTAGGTACTTCTTTTTCTACCTTTACCCCCGATTTAATTTCAGACATTCTGTCCTCCGTTTTGTTTTATTAAAAATCTTTAGCCTTTTTTCCACTTAGTAGATTTAGACCTTGTTTTGCTTGGACTCCATTTTACTTTGTTTGCCCAGTAGGCAGCTGACATTTTGCCCTTTGCAATATTCTTACGATGCCTAGATTTAAATGCTCTCATTTGACCAACTGTTTGATTAGTCTTTACACCTTGTTGCCCAAACCTAATAGTCTTGATTTTATTACCCTCTTTGGCAACAACAATATGAGACTTTGTTTTATGACTTGGCGTTCTCTTTGGCTTATTAAAAGCGGATACTCCCGCTCTAGCTAATCTTGGGTCTTTTTTCTTAGGCATCTATATATCCATATCTATTATTATATCTTTTGCAACATATCTTAATATATTATCTTCTATTTTCTTTGCTAGATAATCTTCCACAAATTGTTGATTGTTTTCATTCAATCCATAAATATTTCTTTTAGCTTTGTTTCCTCTTTTTTTTGCATGACCAATTACTTTTTCTCCATCTGCATATAATATCTCTACGCTTGTTGCTTTAGGTCTTTGAGCCTTAATTGAATCTAACATCTTACCAGTTAATCTAAGATTGGGTGGACTTACTTGTCTATCTTTAGATACGCCTTTTAATCCCGCTTTACCTAAAGATTTTAATATAGAATAGTTCTCTGTGTAGTTTGGAAACTTCTTACCATCTTCATCTTGGCTTATTCCTTTATCTGCATCTTTTACAATTCTAGTTGCTAGTTTACCGCCTAATATCTTCCAGTCCCTTGAGGTTGTTTTAACTACATTAATTAGCTTCATAATACCATCCAACTATGTCTACAATTAAATCCGCCCCTTACGCCAAATGGAGTATCGGAATCATTTACTTGCGATTCTGTGTAACCTTTTGCTGGTTCATTGTTATGAGTCGTTTGACACTCTGGTCTTGTCCTAGCATCTTGCGGACCTGTGTAAGTCCATCTAACATCTTCGCCTTTAAAAATATTATATCTACTAAAATCACTAAATTGTCTAAGTCCAGTATTGACTGCTACATTTAATTGCGATGTGGCTAGATTGGTTTGCCTTAATTGTGCAACTATCTCTGGTATGCTTGTTCCACTATAGATATTTGTAAATAATAACTTTTTTAATTCATTACTAAAAGCACTTGCCCTACCTAATAGAATCTCTGTGTCTAAATCTTTTAATTGTTGTAATGCTTGAACTGTCTCTGATTTCAATGGTGGGATTCCTCTACGCTTTGCTTCATCTACCGCTTCTTTTAATAAGTTATCGTAATTAGCCATAAGACCGTTAACCTCATCTCCGTAACCTTTATCAATTAACTCTTGCAAAAAGTTTAATCTTCTAGTCGTTTGAAGTAATTGTGTTTCGGTCATATCCCTCATTCTATAACTTAGTCTTTCCAAATCATCTTTTAATTCATCTTCTATCTTTTGGATACTAGATACAAATAATTCAACTGTTCTGTCAATGTTATCAGGCATTTAAGATTCTTTCAATTTGACTTACTGGTTGTTGTGCTTCACGCTCTTGTTGTCTTTCATCTTGTACTTCTCCCATCTTCATATCTAGTTCTTCATCGCTCATATCAGGATTAAAATACAATAATAAATCACGCTTACTCATAACGCCATTAGCTAGTTTCCAATCAAGCATCTTTAGCTCTTGGTCTACACTCATAGGATAAGATACTTCGCCAAAGTCAATAGATAAATCTTCACTTAGATTCATAGCTTTATGCTTCTCTAATATGATTCTATCTATCTCATATCTACTATGTTCCCACTCTTTAAAATAGGGTATATCACTTTCCCTAGATTCTAGGTTTTCTATTTCTAAGATTCGTAATGCTTCTCCACTTGGACTATTACCACCAGACTCGCCCCATCTAATTCTAAGATGATTATTTTCTGCGGTTTGATTAGCAAATGCTTTTACACTTTCAATCATTTCGCCAATGCCACCACTTGGACTTACATATTGAAATGATGCACCCTCTGGCAAGATTATAGCGGAATCAATACCAGATTTAATAACCGATTGACCCTCATCAATTCCAGTAAATACTGGTTGCCCTAATCTACTTCTAACGCTTAATGCAATCTCGGTCATAGCAATACCAATCTGGATTGCACTTCTTACCACATCATAACTAGATGATGGATAAGCTACTTTAGATATTGGTGCAATGCCATAAGGGTTTACCATATCTTCATTACCACTAACCGCAAAGCGATGACCCTTTTGATTAAACTTGAAGTGCATCCCTTGCATACCATCTCTATCTTCTGACCAGAATACATATTGTCTATCTTTGTTATTACCCTTATCTATTTCATAACTATACCCATAAGGCTCTGAATCACCTGTTAAATAATATTCTTTTACAAATGGTAATATCTCATATTCTAATCTTTGCTTACGCTCATTGTATTTACTTTTAAAATGACAACTGCCAAGAAGCCAAGCTAACTCACTAAAGCATTTGGTTTGACTATCTAACATATATGCAATCTCTTTATAATCATCATTCTCTTCTCCGCCTATTATTCTCTTTGGTGGTTGCTTATATAACATCATTCTAGCACGACTAAATCTTGGCACTACTTTTTGCGGGAATGTTGGGATTTGTTGTAATGACTCACTTGAGAAATATTGTTCAATATGCTTATCCATATTGATATTGTAATAAAAATCCATAGCGGTCATTCGTTCCGCCATTTCTTTTTCTTTAAACTCTTGTTCTGCCTTTGCAACTGTTTGTAAGATGATTTGCTCGGATAGTTCTGGGATGACTACTTGATTAACTGTTCTGCCAAAATTCAACATATATTTACCATTTCATTATTCTGGATGCCTTACTAATTACTGGAAACTTATATGCTATTGCATAGCTACAAGCATCCAATGAATGAGTTAGTTCCATGTTAGACTTATCTATGCCTCCCTTTTTATCTCTTTGCACTTGTTCTAAATCTTTTATTAAGTATTTACATTTAGGGTCAATGGTCATTGTTACATTACCCTCTGCATCTAATAGTTTTCTATTTAATGCGTTCAATCTATCTACATGACTTGGATGTGCTTTTTTAGCACGAATCAAAAAGCCATAGTCTCTTAAGATATGATGGTCTGAACGATTAGAAGTTGTAGACCGTGCTGAACCTGCTGGATCGGGATATACTTCTATGTTAGGCTCAATGGCTTTCATCTTCCTAGCCATCTCCTCTGTATTACTATTCTTTAATCTTATTTCATCGTAGTAGTGAATCGTTCCATCAGTAAACTGACACGCTAGAGTCGCTGACATAGACATTACGTTAAAGTCGCAACCCCACCATTTATAACTAGATAATTCTTTTGCTTTTTTAACATGAATATTCCTATCAAAGTTCCATGCAGCTCTATTTCCAGTTGTTTCAAATGATGCTTCAAACTCTTGTCTAAATACACTAGCATCCATTGTTTTTCTAGCATTAGCTATTTCATCCGCAGATACAAAGCCACCATCGATTGTTTTAAATTGCCATGAACGCCAATTAGGTTCGCTTTGACCTCTTGAGTATAAATCATACATAATATCGTACCCGCTTGGTGTACCTATAAATAAAACACTCCCCTCAGTTGTTGCTAACATAGGATAAACAATCTCTTCCCAAACATGAGGTTTGATATAAGCCATTTCATCCATTACGCATTTTGTTAGTTCAACTCCACGCAATGCGTGTTCATTATCTGCACCTTTGACCGCAAACTCTGCACCATTTTCAAACCTAACAGACATCTCGGTCTCATTTAACTTCGCTCCATTGAACCGTGAGAACATTTGGCGTAGAGTAGGAAACACAATATTTTTTCCCATCTTGTATGTTGGAGTAATGAACCATCTTCTTTCGTTTGCTTGAAATGGGTCTTTGAGTAAATACATAAGAGACAAGATTGTCTTGCCCCACCTGCGACCGCATACTAGAACTTTGAACCTGCTTGGGTCGTTCAATATGTTTTTTCTTGTTTTGTCTAGTGTCCATTCAATCATTTATTACCATTACTTGAATTGGTTCATTCTTTGTTGTGCGTTCTTGCCGCTCTAATGCTTTGCCTTCCATACGTTCAACTATAAATTGTATTGCTCTTAAATCTCCACGCTCTGCTAATTGAAATAACTTACCCAATATTATTTCTCTACGCTCTTTGCCATTAACTTCTTGAAAACTAAACTCTTTTATTAAATCAGAATAAGCATTACGCCTACCATTAGGATTACCAGATTGTCCTTTTTTCCATCTATTGCCCAACTTATTGCCTTTTGCAAACTTACCATCTTTCCGTTTGTTCTGCGTTTGTTTACTCATCTAATTGAACTAATCCCATTGCCACAGGTTTGTTTAACATATCCATTAAATCTTTGACTGCTTCGGTCTCAAACTCATATACGTCAAATTCTATTCGCCAGGCTCCTGCAATCTTTAAGTTTTTAATGCCAACTAATTCAGCATTTAGCGATGTTTTATTTTCGCTTTTTGCCAAACTTAAATTTTTTTGATTTCATTGGTTTAGATTTTTTAGGTGGTCTCCCACGCTTTGAACCATAAGTTCCTTTGCCCTTTGGCATAGCAATCTCCTTAATTTTTAAGTGTTTAAATTTAAAAACGCTTTTAAAATTAATGAAAGTGCTTATTTTATATAAATGTAATAACTAGAATAGGGTCTATTTGGAGCTATAATAGGGTTTAAATCGCATTAAAGTGAGTATCTTAGGTGTTATGTTGATTGACTCTTCTTTTGGCTTGTATAACGCTTGAACTAATTTAGGGTCTCTATTAGATAATTGCTTTAATCTTATGTCTATATCTTTTAGTAAGTCTTTGAGCGTGTTGCCAACCGCAGCTTTATAATCAAACCCATCTTTAGTTTCATACATAATCTCAGCGTGATATAAATAATCGTGATTTACTTTACGCATAACCATAAGCCTCTGATTGATAAGTGTAATCGCCATTTATCTTTGCGACCGCTTGTATTAGTTCCATTGTAGTTATTTCATCAGTTCCAACTGTGACTAACAATTCTTCAAACTCTTCAAACGATAATATTGTTACTAAATATTCGTCTAAGTCCATGTTGGGTATTTTTCTTTACAGGTAGTACACGCCCACCTTATTTTGTTTCCTTTATTTTGCCGATCTACAATCGTTACTTGTTCTTCGCAAATACTACATATTATAGAATCTATATATTTGTCATCTAAACTCAATATTCATTCCATAAACGATAATTGTGAATTGGTTCTTTGAACTCAGTAACTACTCCATTGATTATACAATCTCTTAAAAATATCTCTTCATCTTCAATATTCAAATCTAAATGACTTCTTCTTTTTACTAAGTCCATATAAATTTTATTTGTTGGTGCTCGTTTTCCATCAAAAAACCTCATGTGAAAAACCAATTTATCTGCCTTATCTGTGTAATTACGATTATCTATTATTAAGTTTAAATCGACCTCACTTTTAGTTTTCCAATATCCATTCGCTATTTTATCAGAGATATTATTCCAACCGCCACCTTTCCAATGCTCTTTATTAAAAAGATAATATTGAAAACCTAATTCAATATCATTGACACGATTATACAAATAACCCTCACTTTCAAGCATATCTAATTTAGCTAATGTTGTGCTAGTTATACGATAGACTTCTCCATATACTTTATCGCCTTTACTTTGCATAAGCAATGGAAAACCAAATTCATTTGGTTGATAAATAGCGTGGTCTTTTAAAATCTCGTGCCTAACGAAATCACTATCTTTTAAAAAGTGATGATTGCCACCACCCTTTTTTAATGTACCATATACAAATACTTCTATACCCATAAATTTATCATCCATTGTTATATCTCCCACTCTAGCCAATTTTTAAACATTCGCTCAACCTGCAAAGATGAAGAACTTATTAAGCCAACATTTGTATTATTAGTTTTATTTACATTTGGATTGTGAACCATTGTGTATTTCATATCCTTACTCAATGCTCTCCACCAATGCAACGCTTTTTTTCTTGTGCTTCTTACTTTCATTATTTGACCTTTCTTATTGTTGAACCATCGTTTGCTTTGAACATTTTTAATTGGTCGCTATATGAAAACCTCGGAACGAATCTTTTAACTGTTTGAGGTTCATCTTTATACGCTCCAATCTTTGAATCATAGAACGAATATCTTTTTGGCTTTGGTTCTTTTATCTTAATCTTCTTTGTATCAATCTTTAGTGTCTTAGTATTAATCCTAACCATTGTATTAGGTTCTATCGTAATACGCTCATATTCGCCCCAAAATCCCGCATCTATGATTGAATCGGTACTACCATAAGCATAGCAATCAAACTCTGGAATATAAATCATTTGAATCGGATTGTTCGCCTTTACCATATAAACATAATCTGGTTGCTCTAAGTCCGCCCAAACAATCGCAACACGACCTTGAACCTTTGGAAGCCTATCATCTAAAAATTCATCAACACTTGTAGAGGTTTCATACAATCTAAATATTGCCTCACTATCAACTTGAGCATATCTCTTCATATCGTATTTATGAAACAACTCTTTATGATTAGATATAGAACCATTATGAGTACCTATTGTTTGACCTGTCCTAATCGGATGATTATTACTATTGATTGATGGCGAACCCAATGTTGCATATCTAGTATGACCCATCATTGTAGTAATACCATCATAAACCAAACCAATATTATCCTTAACTTCTTTATCACTAAAAAAATCATGAGCATCTTTTGGTTTCTTACATATTACATAATCCCCATGTTTATCAATTAAAGCAAATCCTGTTGCATGACCACCTCTAATATTTGCCTCTGTAAGCATGTTTGCAAAAGACTTTGAGACCCAATTAAGGGTCTCATTATCTCTATCTTTTTGTTTTAAAATAACTCCTGCTAATCCACACATATTATATCTCCTTTTAAATTAATCCTTGATAGTGAGCACCACCCTTGATACCATCTTTAACATACTCATAGTTGAAGTGTGATGAGTAATCATCTTCTCTTTTGCTCATTTCTTTAAATCTTTTTTGTAGATATTTATTAGATAAAGAAACATACTCATCTCTTACAAAATCAGTTCTTTCACTTGGCTTGAGACCACTTCTTCTTATAAAACCCACAGCACCTCTAAGACTTGATAATCCCTTAATGTTGTTTGGAACATAAGACATACTAACAGATTTAGTATCTTCAACTGCATTTACTATAGCTTGAGTAAAAACAACCCAAGAAGCAATCTTCTCAAAGTTTGTAGAACCATTGTGGTATCTAAACTCAACACTACCTCTTGTCCAAACATTTTGAAAGTTAAGACCGCAAGCTCTTCTTCTTTGAACTGTAGGATAAGTTTGATATTCGTCAATAGCACCACTTCTTGAATATTTTCTTCTACAATCACTTTTGACTTTACGAATCATATCTTTAACTCTACTATCGGTAACATTATAGTTATTTGAATTTACACCAAGAAAATCTTTTCTAACCGGAGTACTATAATCTCTACTATCTAACCTTGATGGAGAAACTAATTTGTAAATTAAATGCTCATACTTAGCAACAAATTTTACAAGATTAGCTAAAAACTTCTCACTATGCTTTTGACCTTTTAACATATTAGCGGTTACATCGTGATGAACATGAATACCACAAGTGTAATTAATTTTACAACCTAATTCATTTAATTTATCTAAAACTATTTTTAATTGATTAAAACCATCTTCACCATAAAGAATTGGAGAAACAAACTCATTGCTTCCATAAAAACCATTGTAAAGACCAGTCATTTCTCTAGATGGATTTGAATAGACCGAACAATCAGAAGTAAGTTTCCAATGTTCTCTAGTCTGGTGGTTGTAACCCTCTTCTTCAGCATCAAATGGAAGAGCATCGCAGATGTCTTGCTTAGATACATTCATTGGTCTTAAAAACTCTATTTCAACTCCAAAACCTCTATTATTATTAAATTGTCCTTTTGTATTCATTTTTTCCTCACTTGTTATGTTGTTATTGATAATCACAACAAGAAAATATGAAATAATATAATACGCGTCAAGTCTTTTAGATATTTATTTATAGAGTTATTTAAGGGTTATTAATTAATGTTTTTAATTTTTCAGCTACTAATTCAACTATAGGAACACTAACTGCGTTGCCACATTGTCTATATCTTTGAGTGTCTGATATGTCTACCACTTTACCATCAATATTACCTTTTGATGTCCACTGGTCTGGAAATCCTTGTAATCTCTCTGTTTCTATTGGTGTCAATCTTCTTATATCATCATCAATATTAAAAGTTTTTGAGAGATAAATTTCAGTTCGTGTTGCTATTGTTGGAGAATTATTATCTTTTCTAATTCTAATTCCCTCATCTCTTCTAAAATCAGCTATTTTACTTTTATTGATGGAACATCTCCCCCCACGCAAAGAGTCGTGCATGTTTTGTTTTTGTCTTGTAGATTTCCATATTTTTTGAATGTGCTTTTTCCTATCATTGATTTCATTTTCTTTGATAGGGAATATTTTTGCGGCACTTCCTCTTCCAATATGTCCAACAATATAGATTCGTTCACGATTTTGGGGGAGTAGCCACTTAGTATTAAGCAATTGACATTCAACGGTATAACCAAGGTCGGCAAGAACTCCGTAGATAATAGCAAATGTTCGTCCATTGTCGTGACTAAGTAAGCCTTTAACATTTTCGAGTACAAAATAGTCGATTGGCTTTCCAATATCTTTGTAATATCGTAAAATCCGCGCGATTTCAAAAAATAGAGTACCTCTGGTATCTTTAAAGCCTTTTCTAAGCCCACTTTGGCTAAAAGCTTGACATGGGAATCCTCCACAAAGGATGTCAATGTGATTTGGTAAATCTCGTTCTGGTCGAATAGCGGCAATGTCTCCAAGTTCTTTAGCATTGGGAAACCTGTATTTGTAGACCGCACTCGCGTATTTGTCTATTTCTGAAAATCCTACCCATTTAAAATTATATCCTTTCTTTTCAAAACCTTTATGAAATCCACCTATTCCACTAAATAAATCTAATAATTTCATTACAAAGCTTCGTTTATTTTTTTATCTAGTTCTTCTTTTGTTATCTTACCATCACGATATTCAATTCCCCAATCAAATAGTTTTCTTATTGTACCAGATTCAATTTCTTGTTTTTTAGTTTCTTTGTGTTTTGCTTCCCATTTATCAATTCTATTACTTAAAAGNATTTGTTCTATAGTGTGCATCTTTGGCAATCGACCCGCCATTTGTCCATTTGGTGGTTCGCAACTATAGACAATATCTTTCCAAGCCTTTTTAATTGTGTCTTTACTAAACTTCATTAATAGGCTACAAAACTGATTAAATAATAACTGATTGTTTCCTTTTATATCTAAAAGCTCAAACAAATCATTTACATAAAAACTAGCTTCCTGTGAAGTGCATTTCTTTACGCTCATTTTTTTCCTTCTTATCTATTTTCCACTCTTTGTTATTTCTTACCCAAGTTGCCAATCTCCTAGCAATATCAAAGGTTTGTTGCAGTTCAAATCGCATCTTAGTATTTGAAGTATTACGCTCTGTCCAAAAATTCACAAAGTTATTAGTCTCTTCATTTGTATATTTTTTTTCTTTAAGAACTTCATTTACTTTATCTATGAATTTATCTTGTCTTTTATCTATATCTTTTTCTTTATCTTTATCTTTAGGGGTTATCATAACCCTTTGTAAATAGTTATTTAAGCCTTTTTCTTCTAATCGTTTTATTACACTTAAATGAGGTTTAGAATTAATTCTTAAAGCACCATATTGATAGTCTATAAAAGATGGAATAAAGAACTGGTCATCACTTATAGGAATCATCTTATTTCTAATTACATCTGGTATTTCTTCGTATTCAGAAATGTTACTACCTAAAAAGAAACTCGCAGCTTCCCAATCTCCATCTAAAATTCCAGCGTGGTCGCATTTAGTTAATATATAAACCCATAATAGTTTTGAATCTGTATCTAGCTTCCTAAACCAAGCCTTATCCCATATCTTAGTATCTATAAATCGTTTAGCCATTTTTCTTGCTCCTTTTTTTATATTCTTTTCTTAAATCTCTATACTTCTTTAACAACTTTCCATCTTCATCTCTATATTCTAAATGAGAATACATTACATCTTCTGCATCTGGAAGTTTCTCACGAGTTATTAAATCAATAAATTCTGTAACCCTCATTTTTTCTCCTTACAATTTGGACATTCTTTTCTTTGTTTTCCGATTATTGGTATGTGATTGGATGGGTACGATTCCCAACTCCTAGACATCATTTTGCGATTCTTTTGCCACACTCTGTTACAAGGTTCACAATAGAATAATTGGTCATCAATCTTTATATGAAGTCTTTCGTATTTATTAGAATCTTTTAATCGACCCATCCTATGTTTTATATTACTTTGTTCAGTTACATCTAAAATCCACTCAATCATTGACTTCTTCATAAGTCCGCACCTTTTCTTGAAGTTCCATAATTTTAGATATTAGATATAAGAAATCTTCCAAACTAAGCCAACTAAACCAACCACCTCTAAATTTTGCAATCAATAATCCAGTTTTACCAAGTGGTAAATCCCGATCTATTTGTTCCATCCACTTAGGGATTTGAAGTGTGTTAGTATTCTTGATTTCAATGTGGAAGTCATATAAGGGATTGGTATTATCAATGTCAATAATATCTCCTTTAAAACTGAGACCACCAGAATTAGGAGTGCGGCGAAAATTAGTGCCAAGATATTTATTAATAATTTTAACAACTGCAAGTTCACCTCGCTTTCCCTTTTTTTGACTATTAATCATTAGAATAATTCCTCTGCTTTATCTACAACCGCTTTAGCTTTTTCCCAACTTTGAGCTTCTGATGATTCATTAATTACTTCATCAACCATTTCTTTATGCAATGATTGAACCGCATAAGTATTCATCTTTAAATCATCTAATGACTTACTAAATGATGATGCGACTTTCATACAAGCAAATAATTCAATCTTAATCTCAGTCTTATTCTTACTATCTTTCATAATCTTATCTAATGAACCTGTGACTCCAACTGACATAACACTCCAATCGTGACCATAAGGATTCTCTCCTGTATAATTGTCTTGAATTTCTAAAATATCTCCACGACCATATTTTTTTAATTCATCGTGTAAATCATAATCTGCGAAAAATGTATATTCATTAGAATTATACTGACATTGATATAAATACCAATTATATGGTTTACCACTATTAGATTTTGTTTGACCAGTTTTGCACTGATCAAAGATTAATTGAATCTTATATTTCTTTCCTTGTTCAAATTCAATTTTAGGTTTTCTATTATTGTCCATTATATACTCCTATATATTAGTTTTATTAAAAATTGTATTACTACGGTCGCAAATGCAGCTGTAATGTATAAGAACATCCACATTTCTAAGTTATTAAAAAAGTCTTTCATAATTTACTCCTAAAATTTTAGGCATGAGGACAAGCGAAATCCAAACATGACGTTGTGTGAGGAAACCCCCATGCCTATGTGATTATCTTATGTCTCCTTTTTTTAGACTAGGTGGAGAGTCTAACCACCTCTTAAATTCTCTTGGTTCATTACTAAACATAGATAATTGGTCTTTGTTTCCTATCGCATTAATCATTTTATATTCTGCAAACCTAATAGTTTGACCATTTGCATTTACATGAGATTTATCTATGGTTTCAATCTTCATTCCCTCTTGTTTTAATTCAAAAATAATTGCGGATAATCTATAAGCATTAAAAAGTTCTATCGCATCTTTTTGAGTGATGCCATTACCATATTCTAAATGCTCTTTTATTTTTTGTTTTTTAGATTTCTTCATTTGAAAACTCCTCATATAAGTTTTTGTATTTGTAAGGTTTTTCAACCACATGGATTATTTGTTCTTCATTGTAACTATGCTTAGTTACTAGCCATCTTAAAAATGGTGTAAAGTCATCATCGGTTACCATTGGTTTTGTTTCTCCTATAATCATTTCATCTCCCTAATTAAATAAAAGGGGTGGGTATATTCTGTCAAAAATAAAAAATGTCTATGTTGAAAGGAAAATAATAACATAGATAAAATCCCACCCCTTATTTTTATTTCATTCCTAAATCATTTTGTTCAAAAGCATCCATCTCTGTAATCATAGCATCAATGCGCTTTTGCATGAGTAATAATTCAGTTAATAGTCTAGCTAAATCAATATCAGAATGAAATGCAAAATGAACATCTAAACTTCTTATAAAACTACTCAATTTATTATACTCTTTTCTTAGCTTTTGTAATTCAAATACATTAGTTGGTGCTATCATTATCTATTCCTTATATGTTTTGAAAACCATCAAAGACATCAATCTTTGCTTGAATTTTTTTCATTGCATCTTGAAAATCATTTATCATTGAATCTATAGCACTATTAGTAAATGTCCTATCTATAAGCTCTGCAACTTTTCTCAAATCAACATCTATAAAAAGAGTACCATCATCAAAAAATGGGTCATCAGTAACAATACCTAATTTTATAAGTTTATTAATATCTCTTTTTGAAACTTGAAAACATCTATTAATACCTCTCCAAGTATCTGAATCCCTATCCATTTGGTCTTGGCATAGCCAAAGAGTTATGTTAGTACCTAAATTATCATTTTCAATTTTGCTTAACTTCATCAAAGAATCATCTTTAGACTTCTGGTCATCCATATCAAAAAATATAAATGTACTCAAACAATCATTATCAGCAGAAGCTAATAGATTAGATACTATCTTAACTGTTTTTCTATTGTCATTAATTAATTTTAAAGTGCTTGTTGTTAGCTTGTTCATTTTTAACTCCTTGTTATTTTTTAAATAATTCACGATATAATCTATAACCCCTAAAATTAAGATACAAGTATTTTTTTATAGGGTTTGTAAAGGGTTAAGATAAGAGGGGTGGAAGTGTGATTATTTAACAAGAAGGCGTTGCAAGGAAGCAACGAAGAAACCACCCCTCAAAGAGACTAAAATAGTATCTGTAACTTAAAACAATATTTTAATTATAAAAAGTTAAAATTCTTCTACGAATGATAATTGAGTGTTATATTGGTTGTAAGCTACTTGGCTAAATGATGGTTCATTGTCTAATCTACACCATAAAAAACCATCATCATCATCGTTACTATCTTTATCTAATTGTAGCAAAAATGGAAACATTCCACCATTTGTTAAGTATAATAATTTAGGTACTATCGCATCATCTTGTTGTGAGCTTTCTGCTCTATATACATCACTACTAAAAACATCATTATCGGATAAAAAACTAAATGACATATCTAGTTTTATTCTACCACTCTTCATTGATGTTTCTGTAGAACCATCCCAATAGCTAGTAGATACCCAACTTCCATTTGTTAAATATGTGGCGTGGGCATATTTTTGACCGCCTAATGATTCGTTTACTTTTACACCATCATATTTAAAAGATTTTTTTATGTTCAAATCTGGAGCATTTGGAAACTCATAAGTAGTTCCATATAATATACATCCTATTTTTATATCTTCATCGTAATTGCTTGTAGTGGAATCAATTACAATTCTATGGTATCTATTATCTGTAGATTGAGAAAATGTTATTAATGTCCATCCATCTTGTGCGGGTACAGAATACCCAGAACTAATTGTTCCATTACATACCGCAGTCATTGTTGGCGTTTGAGCAGAACTAAAATCACTAGCATCATCTGTCTCAATTTTAAACTTAGCATCAGCACTTTTTAAATTATGTCCTAATATTGCAACAAACATAGGCTCTGCTAACAATCTACCATCTGTATCTAAGTTAGTATCAATCACAATCGTTTGTTGTGTATTTGTACCATTGCCGCCTATTGTAATAGTGTTATTTGGTCTATTATCAAATAATTGAATTATAGATGATGCGGTTGTTAATAATCCGGTTCCAGTTATTTGATCTGTTCCAGTTATAATTCCTTTTTCTAATAAAGGATTTATGATATCTAAATATGCCTTTGGCGTTCCCACGCGTTGATATGCCATTATCCTACCTCTCTTGCAGTAATTTTAATTTTACCCATAGACCTAATAATATTTACAATCATATAATAATTGTTCCAATCACTTCCAAATGGCTCAACTACCATATCATCAAATTTAATAACATCTCCAACTTCTAATAGATAGCCTTTTTGAATATTTACAATCTCACAATCAATTAATTTTTTTACATCCCCATTAGCTTGGCTATAATAAGAAAAAAAATCATCTTGTTTATCGGTCGCAATCGTTGATGGTGGTATTGGGAAAAGAGCATCTAGGTTTATTGTAGCAATATTTTCTTTACTTTTAATATTATATTTTTGTCTAGGTGTAGAGTTAAGTGCAGTTACTTCTCTTAAATATGTGCCTTTAGCAGGNTGTTTAAATGTGTTTATTACGCTCTTAGTTACAATATCTTTTACTGCGGTGGTACTTATACTTAAAGAGGATATGTCAGATGTTTTTAGTGTAGATATAACATCTTCTGCTCTAAAAGCATTATTAGTTCCAGTCCCGTGAATCCAAACATATTTGCTTTTACCATTACTAGGATTAATTAAATGCACAAAACCAAATTCGTATTGAAGTTTTTCAAGTAATTCTATTAATGGCATTTCTTTATTAAGCCAATATTTAATATACCAAGTTGNTCTATCACTATCTAATTCTGACCAGTTTTCAGGTTCTATAGTAGGCATACCCGCATAACGAATTAATAAATCTCTATGTGCATCGTGTCCCTCATCAATCGCATCTCCATCCCAACTTGCGGTCAAACCATCAGCGCCGCTATATAATTGTTTAACATCTCTAATTCTGCTCATACCCTCTGCTGTAGAGTTAAAATTTCTTACTCTTAATGTTGTTTTAAATCTTACATCATATACTTTTAAATCGCCTTTTAGAGTTACATCATCATCACCACTAGCATCGCCTGGTCTACTAGCTCTTCTTTGAAACCTTAACCACATACCATCTTCATATTGACCTGATGTATCTGCATATAATTCTAAATGAGGTAATAAAGCATAAGTATCTGTTCTTTCCGCTATAGTTGCTTTAGTTGNATCACTTATTGCATTGACTTCATCCTGTGTAAATATAGTTGCACCATCAGTTATTGTATTTGTAGGAACTACACTACCACCATATCTACTTTGGTCTATAATTTTAAAAGTGTTTGAAGCGTGTATAGAACCGCTCCAATTTTTAGTAGCATAAAAATTATCTAATTGCCATCTAATTTGTAATTCTAAACCATTTTTTTCGCTTGATGAAAAACTATCAAATTGGTCATCAAAAGCGGGAATATCATATTGAGCATCAATGTTTCTTTGTTGTGGTGCAGTTCCAAATTGAGTAAAATCAGCAGCAGCAAAAGTTGATGGAGTGCTTGAGCTTGTCTCATCAGTTATCCCATCAAACGCATTAAATACTTGATTAGTACTATCCCAACCAGTAGACCTTAATGGAACATCAATAGCTTTAAATTTAAAATGTCTTTTTAAATCCCATTTTGTTTTTACAATATATCCATTGCCATAAGATTCTGCATCGTTACTATCTGCTAAAGGCAAAAAAGCATCGATAGATTCTTCATAATAATGTAAGGTTGTATCAGTTGAGCCTATATCTTTATGAAACAAACATTTATAACTAAACCCCCATTCATCTACTTCAACTGGGAATACTTGTTTTTTAAATCCCTCTGCGTATGCCTCACTACCAAATGCACTTGTGTTCTTAACATAATTGCCATAAGAAATAGGGAACAATCTACCATTAGGCGATTTAACATTTGGAACAACTTTATTATCCCACGGACTTTTGCTAACAATAGATAATTTAATTGAATCATCATTGTGCTTAATTGTTTCTAATCTACCATGATATAATTGTAAACACTCTTCTAGTGTAGACATAGAATTTAATTGGGAGAAAACTCTAACAGTTCTATTATAATAATTAACAGAACCTAAAAATAATTCTTTAGATAAATCAGAACCTTGATATTTACCATTAATAAGATTTAATGATATATTACTTGTCTTAGATTTAGATTTCAATACATCAATACTATTTCTTATTGATGCAGATGAATTAGCAAACCCATGATAAAAAATATCATCTACTTTTGTATCTCTATATGCCAATGGTAGAAATCCACCATATTTAGCACCAGTAATAGTTCCAGTAGCTTGATTACCAGTTAGGTCTTGAGCAAAATTTTCTCCATTATTAAACTCCCAATATCCAACTAAATTAGATGATTGTGTATAATTTCCAGAATCTTCTTCAAGGCTTAAAAAATTACCGCTATTATATATAGCTTCTACTGGGTCTGTGTTTGAAGAATCAAGTCTTGTATTCCAACAAGCAAAATTTTTTATTTTAAATTCTCCAAATGTATCTGTTCCCGCAATTTCTTTTGAAAATCTAGCAGTTCCATTTCCGTAAGTTGGCGTTGTAATTCCACCACTACCATCATTAGCAGTAGTAGTTAAAGTGTTATCAATATAAATTTTTGTTTCAGCTTCGGTTAAAGAAAAGGTAGTCGTTATAGCTATAAAATGCCAAGTATTAGCAGACAAAGCAGTTGTTGAATACATTGTTTCTCTATCAGGAGAACCAGTACCAGTACCATCTCCCCAACCAAGTTGTATTCTATTACTAGAATCTTTAGCTATCCACCACCCATAGTAAGGCGTATTTGCATCATGGCTTGTAAATATTCTTTCACCAGTACCAAGAGTTGGAAAGTTTACCCAGAACGCAACGCTCATTCCAGTAGAACTTGTAACCGCTAAAGCAGATGAAGATGTGGTAGCTCCGCAATCTATTTCGTCATCAACACCATCAAAAGATAAATATGAATCTTGATTAAATAATTGAAATAGCCAGTTTTCTTTTATATTACTTAAATAAGATGCACCACTATAATTACTAGACTGGGTTAAACTCATGCAAGTGTCCTTGCTTTTTCAATCTCTGGAATCAATGTATCTCTTACAAATGATTCTTCGCCAATAATATTACCACCAATGTTTATTGTAACGCCACTCATTCCACTAGCTAGATTATCTTGTTGTGCTTGATTTAAAATAAGCTCTCCCGCAGTTGCCATAACTGGCACTACATCGCCTTGTGATGGGTTGCCTTGTACAATACCACCATCTGCAAATTTTGCTATCTGCTCATCAATTATTCCACCGACTAATGCACCCGCTCCTGCAGCTAATACTGGAGCTATTAAGGGTGGGAAAAATGAAAATACTTGAGCTATATATCCAGAAACACCTTTCATTATATTTGCTCTAATAACTCTTTTCATTGCTTGTTCGGCAGAATCTGCTGACATCATTGCAGACATTAATTCCTTTTGCAATTCTTGTTGCCTTAAAAATATAGACCTTTGTATAGCCATATTTAATTGGTCTTGGACATCCACTTTTTGAATATCCATACCTAAGGAATCTTTTCTTCTTATGTCAAACTTATTTAATGTTTTTAAATAGGTTTTTGTCTTAGCATCATTATTTTCTGTTTCTTTACCTTGATTAGCAGTTGATTTAGCTAATAATTCTTGCTCTGATTTTGCAAGTAAAGCACCATCAATTATATTTTGATACATATTATTAAACATTGATGTTAATACATCTCCGCTTTTTGAAAGTGCATCTGTTGTTGTTGCCTCTATTATTGCAATTTGTTCAGAAAAGTTTTCAAATGGATTTAAGGCATCCATAATTTTTATTTTTAATAGGTCTACTTGATTGCCAATATTTTGAAAAACGAGTACAGCTGCATCTTGTAATGTTTGCAATATTTCTGGCATTTGGTCTTTCAATGCAGTTGATAAATTTTCAAATCCTATTTCATTTAATTTTTTAAACTCTGCATTTAATGTTTCTATATGTGGTTGAATAGTTTCAATAACTATATTACCAATCTCCATTAAGATTGTAACAACATTATTTTTTAGTATAGCAACTTGAGAATTAAAACCCGCAATCATTTTATCAAATGCGGTTTGAGTTGCTCCAGTTGTATCTTCAAAATCTTTAGTATTGTCTGTTAGTGTTTTCATATTATTTACTAAAGTTTTTAAAGCTAATTGTGCCCTAACATTTGGAATTAATTTTGAAAAAACTTCTGGGTCTAATCCCGCAAATTGTTTAACAGTATTTATTAAATCAACAGTTCCATCATCATTTCTTTTTACTTCAATGCCTAGCTTTTTCATTTCATCTCTAGCACCTTTGCTTGGAGATTCTAATGCTACGATTGCACCTTTTAATGCGGTGGTTGATTCTGCGGTGTTAATACCAGCAGCTGTTAATGTAGCCATTGCCGAGCCAACATCTTCAATCGTTAGATTAAAAGACTTAGCAAATGGTAATACTTGCCCTAAACTAGCACCTAGTTCTGTTATAGTGGTTTTACCTAATCTAACAGTTGTAAATAAAGCATCACTAAGTTCATCTGCTTGGTCTGCTTCTGCTCCAAAAGCATTTAATGCTGATGTCAAAATATCCGCAGCTCCTGCAGCGGTTGTTACACCACCAACTGCTAATTTAGTCGCTTCTTCTAAAACTTTAGCACTTTCAGNAGCTCCACTAAAACCAGCAGANACAATATCNTATTTAGCTTTNGCTAGTGANTCTAATGCTANTCCAGAAGCGTTTGCTACGCCAGTNAGTTCTTTTGCTAAGTTTGGTANTGTTTGGTCGTTTACATNTTTTATTAATGTNGANATTTCTAAAAGACTCTTTTGAAAATCTCCCGCTAATTTGGTTGCTAATATGGTAACTCCACCACCAACAAGACCTAATTTTTTTGTTAATGATACCGCACCTTTTGCTACTGATTTTAAACCACCCGCAACTTTCTTTAACCCAGTAGTTGTTGCACTTACTCCTTTTGCACCTATTTTTAATACTACGCTTTTAACTGCCATCTTTGCTCATCTTTTCTTGTTTTATNTTTTGCATTTCTTCTTCTATGGCAAGAAAACAATCTAATCTCCAACAAGAAATATCNTCNAAATTGTTTCCNATNGGAACATTNTAAGATTTAGTTAAGTGATAATCTTCAATCATTTGCCAACACCAATCAGAAATATAGAGAGATGGTTCACAAAAAAATGGTAGTTGGTAATAAAGACTTTTGCCAACTCCAAACTTTTGTATGTTATCTTCTGATAAAATTCTTTCAATTTCATCATAAACATCTCCCTCTGTTTTAAATTCTATCTTCCTAAAAAGAGTTGGCGATTGAGCGGTATATGGGAGGAGTAAACCAGTTCTTGGGATTCCAAAAGAGGAAAACCACAATGCAGTTCTCAATCGCCAGTCTTTAAAGGGTCTTTTACACCCATATAACTATTTATTATCGTCATTAGAACTTCATCCTCTTCTAAAGCGGTAAGACTCCCTAATTTCTCTTCCGCTTCTTTTTCTCCACCAAAAGCAAGTATTGCAAACTCATCTGCCAAGTTGTGTATTTCTTCAACACTCTCAGTAGCATAAATTGTTTTTACTTTTTTATAAAGCTCTCGCCTTTTTTTCCTAGTTATATTATTACATTCAAATTGACCATATTTAGTATCAACTATCATTATTTACTCCTCTGTTACTATTAATTAAAAAGCATCTGGTGCTTCGTTTTTGTATGTCGATATTTTCAACGCTTCAGTTGAACCATTTTGAACACACTCAAAATCAAGTGAATGGAATACACCACTTTCACTTAAATCTTGGCTAGGGTCTCCAGTATATTGTATCTCCGCTAGGATATTTAACTCGCCCTCAGAACTTATAGTTCCATCGCCAATCTTGATTGCTACGCTCATAGTATTGCCATCAAGAAAATCTTGAATAACATTATTACCCGAACCATAATCAAACTCATCATCATATTTAATTACTAGATTACCAGTTATTGCATACTCTGGGAAAGCATATACTTCTGCGTTTCCATTTGTATCAAAACCGACTCTATTAACACCATTTGCAATATTAAATGAAAATGATTTCATTATGAAAGTTTGAGTTGCATTACCCTCAACATCTAATGTCCTAACATCTGCATCCATAACATTAAAATATTGAGTTTCTCCAGCTCCCCAAGTGCCATCAAATGTTTGTTCTAAAACAGTTGAAGTTGATACTGGATTACTAAAGCCACTAAAGTAACTTCCACTCATAGAAATCAATCCATTATTTGCTCCTACATCTCCTGTAATGGAAAGCTCAGAACATACTACGCCACAAACTTTAATACCCTCACCAGCTGCGGGATAATAAGCTAAATTAGCACTATGTGGCATACCACTAGATATTGTTCCACCAATAGAATCTGAATTACTTGAACCATCAAATTCTGTTTCGTGAACTCCACTAGAATATCCACTCTCTTGTCCAACTAGCAACAGATGTTGTGCTAATGTTCTTGGTGTTGCTACCATATCAAAAGGCATTGTAACTGTTCCACCTCTTTTATTTATTATTGTATCTGCGGAATTTTTAATGCTTCCACGACCACTTAACAACCTTGATTCTCTCAAAATGTTAAATGTTGGTTTTTCTGCTTGGACAACTGGTTGCGTGAAATACGCAGTTCCATCATTGCCACTTGAATCTAATCCTACCCCGAAAGATGTTTCAGCTTTTAAGCCATATTTAACACCACTAACAGGGAGTACACGAGTATCTGCCATTACTTACTCTCCTTTTTCTTTTTTGGTTTATTTTTAACTGACTCAACAAAGCCCATATTTAAAAGCTCGTTGGCTACATCTTCGGATAATTCTACGACCTCACCATTCCGAAGTTTTTTAAGTGAGGATTTATCACAAGCAACTCCATTAGGATTTACTCTATGAAATTTGTTTTCTCTTGCTTTTACTTTCATTATAATGCCTCTATGTTTTGACAATTAAATATTGCTATTCCTCTCAATAAAGATGTATCATCTTCATCTCTTTCATATTCAATGCTGGAAATATTAGCATCAAAAAATTCTGCTCCATTACTAGATGTTGGATTATTATTTACTAATCTTTTCAATCTTTCCATTATGCCACTAACTTGTTTAATACTATTCTTATTATAACTACCGCCAAATTTTACTTGATAATTTATCTCAATATTATAGTCTCTTTGAGTTCCATAAGATAATTGAGTTACTAAAGAATCCGATTGAGGCGTTATTAAGAACGAAGTATTTCCACGATGCTCGTCATAATGTACTGGAACGCTAAATTCTGCATTAATCAAACTTGTCAATGGCTCAATAATTTTAGTGAATAATATATTTGTAAAATCTGTGGGCATTATCGTCTAGTCATTTGTACTCGTTTAATTGGTGTGAACATTTGATCTGTTGTGCCACTAATTTCTAACTCAAACTCATCTGATGTTGTATACACACCTGAACTAAACCTGATATACATATTATGACCAACTAATTGCCAGTAACAATCTATCACTTCATTATTAGCCATTTGCTCTAGTTTCAATCCATTTTCATTACCTATAAAAGAATTGAACTTTACGGTCGTATTTGCAACGCCCTCGGTTATTGTACCACCATTACTAATTATAATTTTTATTTTATCCCATGAATAGCTTGGTGTTCCTTTTACATCTACTATTCCACCAGTAGAACTTGCATTTTGACTTATAGTTCTCAATATACCACGCTTTTTGTATTCACTTTCGCTAGAATAGATATGAACTTGTCCAGTTCTTAGCATATCTAAATAACCAGTTCCTTGTTCATTTATTACTTGGCTTAGTATTTGGTCTGCTTTTTCTACATCGTAAGGTCTAATCAAAGACTCACAAGCTAAGATAGCACAACTTCTCACAATGATTTCTGGAAAATCTCTCTCTGTGCTGTCTTGCGTTCCAACTCCCTTATTGGGATAGATCGGGAATGGCAAGTACCCACGAATAAAATCACTAGCTCTTTTGACCGCACTTGTCTTTAAAGTTACCCAATCACTAGATGCTTCAACCATACTTGAGTTTAATGTGTTAGCACTTCCGCCATTTTGATATAGCTCTAATAAATCTGTTGATGCGGTATAGCGATATTCGTTATCAGCATTTGGAGCATCTGTTACCGCAGTCATTTCTTGTCCATCTAAATATAATTGACCACTTACATCTCCGCTATTATATAAGTAAAATAGATGCGTTGTTCCACTAGCTACCCAATTACTAGCTAAAACTCTTTTTCCATCGTATTGACCTATATTTGGCTCTACAAATAATAGGTCTGTTGTGGTATTACAATATGTTGTTTCAAATGTACTCATACTTTTTTCTTACGCTTAAAGGTTAGATAATCCGCGGCTTCATACGGATTAAAAAATGTTGTGATTAACCTATTGTCATCATCATCATATCTAGGGTCTATAATCGTAACTGGAGCATTGAATATATTCTTATCATCTAAGCCAAGTTTATTAGCGTATTCATCCATATTCTTAAATGATGCTACTTGAATCGCATGGCTAATCAACCCAGACGCAGGGTCTTTTAATACTTGATAACCACTTACATGGGTATGACCTGCGGTCAAGATGTGGTCTCGCCATCCAGTTTGAACCGCCCTACTAATTGCATGAGCAGTATTCCACATTGAATTACCTTTAAATTGATGTCTAGCATTAACCCTAATACACTTCCCATTAGGAAATCTAAGATTCATTCTTGCACCATGTTGTTTATATAATGCTTTTTTATCACGCATAATAAACTCCAAAGGGTCTCCTTCCCCACTCCAAACATCATGGTTTCCTGCTATCAAATATAACCAATCTACACTATTTAAGAAATGTTCTGATATTAACCATGATTCTTTAGCAGTTGTAGATTGTTGTCCATGTAAATATGTTAATCTACCTACCCAATTATTTTGCACATCTCCTAAGTTTCCCGCAAATAATCCATCTGTTTTACGAATCAAATCACATAGAGAATAAATCTCCGCTAGGTTTGTTCCATCATCATCAACATGAGGGTCTCCAAAATGACATATTCCAATGATTCCAGTTTTATTAATTTTAATATCAATTAATTCTCTTTTTTTGTATGCGTCATATTTTTGGACATATCTTTTTTTACGATATTCAATAATATCATCAATATTCATTTCTTCGATCGGTAAATCTTGAACACTAAAATCGTTTCCTTGTATTATTACTGGATTCAATGTTTTTTTACCACAATCATTGCAATAATATCGTTGTCTTTTTCTATTGTTCTTCCAATATTGCCATCCATCTTTTCTAATATTCTCACTTCCGCAATTTGGACAAGCTACTAAATTTCCTTCTGGGTCTTTTGTTGGTTGTTTAGTAATCCCATTAGGTTGTTTTTTCTTACTAATTATCTACTCCTCTACAATTTCAAAATGTAATAAATCGTCAAAAGAATTATCAGAAGTAGTCCTAACTTCTTTACCCATCATTACATTTTTATCTAAACTAGGACTAGACCAGTCTCCACCCCAACGAACATTTACACCCATCATAGCTGCGACACCTAAAACAAATCCACCTAAGTAATGCCAATCATCACGATTCGACCAATCTATTTTTTTAGTGCGATAATTATATGGCGCTATATCCACCGCCTTGCCGAGAACATGTTTGCCAAACTTGGTCTTAGATTTGCCAATCTTTACCAGTTCGTTTTGTCTTTTCTGAGAACGTAACCCTTCTACGACCGTAATATCATAATACTTTACTACTTTTTGTAGAACTGCTACAAGTCTAGGGTCTACTCCTTCAAGCCGTTTTAAACTTCTTCGACCAAGTTTAGGCATAACTATTTCCCCTTAAATAGACCCTCTACAATATCCGCAACTAGGTCTACACATTTTTCAAAAAATATTTGTTCTTTTTCTTCAGATACAAACGGAATATCAATTTTATCATTTATCTTACTAGCAAGTTCATCTTGAAACTCATCAGATTGAACCCAAGCAACCGCCTTATCTTTGAACGCATCAGCTTGTTGCTCCGCTACTTTTAGCATAATTAATTTTAAATCCATTATTTACTCTCCTTTAGTGTTTCTTTTATTTCTGCAATATCTTTTATTATTACATCTAATTTATATTCAATTAATTCTCTATCCGCTACGATTTCTCTTTTATTTGCCTTTAAATCAAGCTCTTTTTTCATTATGTCAATGTCATATTGCATAAACCCAAAAGCGAGGATTACGGAGCAAATTAGAGCGATTATAGTTACAATATTTTCAATAGATATGTTAGTGTTTAGCTTCATCTTCTTCTTCTTACTTTTCTTGCCACTTTTTTGCTATATTTAGCTCTGGTTTGACCTTTTTTAGTGGCTTGTCTTTTCTTCCTATTTTCATACGCTTTTTGAGATGGAGTTAATGATGCCCTAGTTTTCTTTGGTAAATATCTTCCACGCTTGGCTCTTGGTTTTTTTGAATCGCCTTTTGAAATATATCCCCAATCTTGTTTTGTCCATTTTGATAAAGAATTTTTAGATGACTTTTTGCCACGATACCCACCACCCGCTTTTTTATATCTAGCAGTTGCCAACTGTGCTTTTCTCGCTGACCAGACTCCTTTTCTTCCGCCTTTGTTACCTGCCTTAACGGAAGCAACAATTCGTTTCCAAAGTTTAGGTTTAGTTTTTGTAGATGTAGCCATTAATTTTTGCCATTCAGCCGAGAAATTATACCTTCAATTTTACTAACTTGGTTATCTAGTGAATTGATTTCTTTGTTAAGGTCATCAAATTTTCTATCAATTCTTTCGTCTGATTTATTCCATCTATCTATTAATTTAATTAGCATCTGCTCACTGTTTTCAAGGGTCTCACTTTGCCCTCTGTTTTCCGTTTTTAGGTCTTGTAAAGCCTCTGCTTGTGTAGTTCCCCTCTTGTTCATAGAGTAAACGACATACACTAATAAAGCTCCTACGACACCGATCATACCCGCTTCTGAATAAATCGCTAGAAAGTCCATTCTTCATCCTCGCACTCTTCGTAATTCTTTGTTAATAAAATAATTATGTTCAATATCATCTAATTCTGTCCATGTATCTTCTATCCACCAACTTTGTGGTTTCATTTTTTTCTTTTTTTCTTTCCCCAACTTAAAGGGTTTAAATTTAATTCCTTTGAATACCATTCAATTTCTTGCTCCATTTTTGCAATCTTAGCTTGTTCTTCTTCTATATGTTTACTGACAAGCTCTTCAATTTCGGTATCAGCAAGTTGAACTCTTCGCTCAAGTTCTGCAATTCTATTTTCAATTTGTAGGTACGAATAAACAAGTCCAGCGATAACCACAACTGCTTGAATAAGCCACTTAATATTGATAGATATAATAGCGTTGTCATCGACCATAGCTCCACGATACGACCTTGCNGTCTTAGGTTTGCCATTACTCATACCTCATAACCACCAACGCTCCAACCAGAATCACAAGCAAAGAACATAAANAACATAAAAAACAATGAAACAAATATTATTATTTTCATTAAATCTGTATAATCTTTTTTCATTTTATTTCTGTNGCTANNCCATTTATTAAAGTNTGCTTACCAACTTCTAATTTTTGAATNTCATCTTTNGATTCTTTTAAAAAAGATGATTGNGCNGTAGAAAAAGAATTNGTTCTCTTAATNACCGCCCCATCACTTACTACAATATAAGACTTATTCTGTGCATCAAAAGAAACCGANTCATCTTCACTAAAAGTATAAGTAGCGTTTTCCTTTGTTCTTGGTTTAAAAATATAAACCTTACTCCCTTTTGCACATTTACGAATAAGCATTATTCTTCTTCAGACTCCTCTTCTAAAGATTCTTTTAAGCGATTGATAAACGCTTCTTTTCCAACNTTAAGNTGGTCTANNTTAAAAGCAGTTCCAGATATTTTATTTTCTAAATCTGCTATATGATTTACCATTGCTTTTTGCTCATCCGTTAAGTCATCCAACAAATATTCTTTGTCGAATAGGTTCAACTTTTGAGGCTCNTTTTTTTCTTTTTTAGCCACGATTGACTCCTATTTAGTTATTGATTAAAGTGCTTTTAAATCTTTTTCTAGTTCTTCCCAATCAGCTTGTTCAGCTTGTGCTTCAGATGCTCTATCTTTACAAGATTGNATTTCTCTAGCTACNTNCTCTAAGCTNNAAGATNNAACTGAGTCATCTAGTGCTTTACCGCTACTAGNATCCCATTGNTTTNTNACTAATTGTAGTTCATCATGTGATTGCTCTGCNTGTGCNNNNCTTACNACATTTCCGTCATCATCTTTGACTTCAGAAACTGCTNNAGANTCAACAANNTTAGCTTTCTTTACNGACCANCTTTTAGCAGANTTCATTGCTTTATAGTTTTTCATTATTTATCCTTGAGTTGTTGTTTAAGTTGATTTACCTCGGTGCTTAATTCCTGCACCGCATTTACTAATGCCCAAATCATTGGTTCTTGATTAGCTGATAACCATTCACCATCATCTTTAATCATTTCAGGCAAAACTTTTTGTGCTTCTTGAGCAATAATTCCTTGTCTCTTTTTATCAGAATTATATTTATATGGATTGTCTTTTTTAAAGTTGTATGATACAATTCTTAAATTGTTTATTGCATCTAAACCTACATTCCAATCTTCTATATTTTCTTTTAATCTACCATCAGATGTTGTACTCCAAGCAGAACCATTATCACCCATGTATACATCAGTAACACTTGAGTTACCAATTATAGCAGTATTATTTCCAACTCCAGTAGCACCTTTACCAATTACAATTTGAT
>FUFK010039289.1_pt1 | contig 32646 bp, 43 predicted proteins | sample 1021851 | NCBI WGS metagenome assembly FUFK01 (sample SAMEA51879418, study PRJEB19060) | metagenome | reverse complement strand
ATCACAAATAACCCATGATTGTTTGCTAGNAAGTACCTTTGCACTAGCGTATCCCTCTCTTAGCTTCGTTAAATGCTCTTACAAAATTCTTTTGAAATTTAGATCTGATATAGCCAAAACCTATTTTATAAAATGGAAACATGTCTTTCATGTACTTTGGAGAGGGTATTAAGTTGAATATAACTTTAACCTTGTTCTCTGGTAATCTTTGAAAGACAGCAGGATTGTATTTAATTTTACCAAAAAACATATCTTTATTTTTTATTAAGCCTTTTCTTCTACCTTTAATGTTTCCATACGCATTTACTCTTTCAGGTGCATTTCTTGATGGTGCTGCTGTTGTATTTCTTTCTGTCTGACGTGTGCCACCTTGAATTACAAATCGCAAATATTTTGCTATGTGATCTTTAACAAACAATAAACCTGCTAAATGGTTTCTTTTTGCAGCAAATACAAATAGACCATTGACAGTAGTCCTAGTTGGTCTATCTAACTTTCTTGGCAGTTGCTTCATCATCTCTTTACGTAAGCCAAATAAAGTAATGTTTATAGCTTTAGCTGTAGATTGTGGTAAATGTTTTTTTTCAAAGTTATTAATTGATTTTACTGCTTTATCAATATTGTCTTTTACAATTATCTTCATAAGTTTCGCCAGGTTGATTTACCTTTAAACTGTAAACCAAATTGTTTTGCTCTTCTAATAACGGTTGACTGACTTACACCAAAAGTTCTAGCACAATCATAACTTGATATGCCCTTGTCTATCTTTTCTTTTAATATTTCTATACTTATAACTTTACTCATAGGTTTTCAAGCTCCTTAATCTTTTCATTTGCATAAAAGATAAGCTTCCTAAGATCTTGTATGTTCTCACCCTTCTTTTCGTGTCGATGCAAATATTTGTGCATGTTGCCAACACAATAAGCCATATAACCCTGCTTACCTAGTTGCTGCTTTATATAGTCTAAAGATTCTATTTTATCTTCGCAATAATGTTTTGGATTTTGTACCGAATCATATATTCCCATTAGTCTTGTCTCCCATGTAGTTTGTTTGCTTTCTTTTGTAGTGACTTTTCAATTTTTTCATCAATAATGTTAACTATCGTCTGTTTGTATTGAGCTAATCTTTTTTTTATTCTTTTCATTTACAAATATTTTATCCCAATTTTCATCAATTTTTTTCTTATTCTCTGGTCTGCGCTTACTTCCCTTACTCATCTTCTTTAATACAAAAAATACCACACTCAAAATCATAGCTTTTTAGATCTCTACCTTTAGCATCTGCTGGTAATTCATGTAAAAATATTCTCTGTCCTTTATGTATGACAAGCTTTGCTCCAATGTCTTTAGAAGTTTCACTTCTTTTCTCAAATACATCAGGAAATGTTTTTCTTACCAGATTCCAATAAGTAGGTGATGATGCTTTGACACATCCAATACAATTAGCATTTGGATAACCCAAAGAATATATCTCTGGTAATTTTATACCCTCAAACATTAGAATATCAAAACATCCTTGTTTAGTAATACCATGATCAATCAATGGTGTTAATAATGGTTGTTTATTTGTCTTTTTAAATCTGTTTGCTCTTTTATCCTCGTCAGCAGTAAAACCTAAAACAATATAATCAGTAGGATTTTTTATTTCCCATACTTGTCTAGCATTTCTTTTTAAATGTAATGTGCATGGTGCGCCAAATACACCAGACATAAACTTTCTTTCTTGCCATACAGTTTCGCATGATGCATCAGGAAATTTAGGGTTAATGGCATACTCTATCTCAACACCTAACCACTGCTCTACATCCTTTAAAAACCTTTGATTATCTTCATGCTCTTCTTTAATAGGATTATTGACGACTCTTATCGTGTTGTCTTGACCGTACAGGTCTATAGTTTTCTTTGCTGCTACTGCACTTGCAGCACCACAACTAAACCAGACTGTAATAGTTTTATCTTTTAACATCTATCTTTTCAAAAGTTGGTGAGAAGTTTGCTTGCGTTAATTCTTCTTTAGCATCTACTAAATGCTGTGGTATGCATCTAAACAATTCCTCTACACTAAAAATTATACAATTATCTTCATGTTTATATTTATCGTAAACATGTTTTAAGTCTGTATCATTATTAGTTATAAGTGCATATTTGTCTTTGTTATACTTAAAACACAGCACATCTGGATCAAGCTCTTCGTACCCATTTAGTTCAGCAGCAGCAATGATTGCGTTATAAGCTCTATACATAAGATCACACATCTCTATAATTTTTTTATAATTGTCAGATCTTATAGATTTTTTAAACATATACTCTGCTCTTTCAAACTTAAGCATAAGGTCGCCTGGTATTAATTTTAGTATTCTCTCCTTACCACCCCATGTTTTATTCAATTCAGATTCAAAATTTCTAATTTCTTTTACTTCTGCAATTACTTGCTCTTTTGTTATACGTTGCATGGATATATCAAAAACTCGGATCTTTGCGGATATACGGATATATACTAGGTATATATATATCCGATATATCCACTTCAAGGTGATTTCGGATAGAAATTAGCCAATTTATATCCACTTTATATCCACATCTATCCACTTTTATATCCACTAAAACACTCCCTCATCCCATTTTTTAGCCTGATAACCGTAATTTTCTTTGTAATGGACTAATCCTTTTTCCTTTAATTGCTTCAATCTGCCTTGCGCTGTCTTACGTTTTACCTTCAATATATTCTCTATATCTGCTGCATTGAGCCAAACACTAACAGGATCTTCTGGGTTTTGTTGTTCAGCAACAGTAATTAATGCTCTTATAGTCTCCTCATTAACAGAGCTTTCTTTAATATCAATGGGTTTATGTTCTGGTATTAGCACACCGCTTGTAAGATTATCAAAGCCTAACAGATTTACTTCGTGAAACTTGTATTGCATCTTAGCCATTCCCATACCATCTTTGTTAAGAGTTTGCTCAAAATCTACCCACATTTCATCAACAATATCATCTCTGCTGACCTTAAACTCATAATCTAAACTTGCCTGGATAACACTTGATCCTCTTGCTCTTGCATTAGTTCCGTGTCCTGTGTGATGNACAAANCAACAAGTAGCACTAAACTCTGCAACTAACTTATCTAAACGCTGTATAAACAAACCTACATCTTCACTAGAGTTCTCATTACCAGAGAAATTACGCTGAAACGTATCAAATATGATTAACCCTATGCTGCCATACTGTTCCTCTATCTCCCTGCAAGTTGTCAACAACTTATCAAACTCCTCATCCTCTGTAATCCTTGCACCTCTGTTTGATAACAGCAAAGGTGCTTTTGATAAGTCTTTACCGAAGTGTTGCTCATACGCCTTNATNCNNCNNCCNACNCCNCTNTTNCCCTCACCNCANANNTANANNGTAGTTGCCTGCTTGCTAGGACTGCCATAAAACTCNTCTCCCATAGAGACAGCACACGCCATAGCGATAGCTACAAAAGACTTGCCTGATTTAGCAGCACCGAAGATTGACATAACAGATTCTTTTTCAAACATATCTTCTATTAACCAGTCAGGCTCTTTTACTTCTGCCATTACCTCATCGATGCGTTGAAAGTAAATGTCGCTTTTTGGTGGCAACATCTGATTGCCTTTTATATATTGCTCTAACGCAAAACTATTTTTAAAGTAACCTGTTTCATTTGCATCCCAAAGATCGTCCTTCTCTGCAAAGTCCTTTGGCGGTAAAGCTATCCTTACGTTACATCCGTTCTTCTTGAGATGCTTGCCTAGATTCCATGCAGCTTCTCTNCCAACATCATCGTTATCTGGGAANATGTAAACATCTCTATTGTAGACATTTGTCCAATCTGACTTCTCCCAAGACTTAGCGCCACCGTGCCAGCAAGCCACATCCCCATCATAAATATTGCTTGCTCCCAAGCACGCCTTCTCGCCTTCATTAATGAGTATTGGCTTATCAGGATGATTGCACTCGCTATAAATGGGCAACTTGCCCTCTGGTCTACGCATATACCACTGCTCACCAACTTTAGTAAAAGGTGCGTACTTTTGCTTAATCGGATGCCCTTCTGCAAAGCGTAAGACTAAAAAGTTGTCATTATATTTAAGCTTAACAACAGCTTGAGACCAAAGCTGTAATAATTTATCTCTAGAGATCGGCTTTGCACCCACTATTTTAGGAGTAGCTATGGCAACATCTTTTTCAGTGGAGGTAATTATGCTGCTGCCATTTGGTGCAAAGCCTTGATCAAACTTTTGCAAAATGTCTTTATCTACATTCTTTGTCTCTAATAACCAGGCTACTCCACCACCTTCATCATTTTCAAAGTCAAAGAAAGTACCTGCTTCTGTATTGAATACAAAGCTACCCTTTGATCCCCACCGCCATTCTTTATCTGTTTTAGTTTTCGGCTCTCCTAATACCTCTAAAGCAATCTGTGGAGCTACATTAACCCACTTATCTTGCATGATCTAAAATGGCAGATCATCTTCTGTAATATTACTGCTTTTAGCAATTTGCTCGTCCACCTTATCGCTTAATCCTTCATTTGGACTAACCCAGTCATCATCTGATTCTGATTGATCCTCATTATATGCAACAAAGTTATCCCATCTTTTTTCTAAACCATCAAAAGAAAAACTTGCAATATAAGTTTTGTTACCATTGTTCCATGTTTTTGTTATTAATTCTTTTTTTCTAAATACAGGCAACAATTCTTTATCTGTGGATGTATGCCACGAATCCCACGCACTAGACAACATTTCCATAAATGTAATGTGTTCACCACTTGTCTCTCTTCTCCATAAGTAAGGTCTTGATTGAACGCCATCTAACATAACCCATACTTCAAAAGCTTTTCTAAATTTATTTGAATCACCTGCGTTTGGCTCTGGTAATGCCGATCCAACAGGCAAACCTTTATCTACATCAAACTCAAATTGATATTGATTTGACTGTTGACAATATCGCCCCCATCCTGTTTTGAGTGTATTAAAATCTAATTGAATCCTATTAAATTTTACTGGCTCATCACCAACACAAAATGTTTTTTGCGTGCTTTTAAAAGCAAAATAAATAGAATTATTATTCTCTTGTAGTATTTCCATAATATATCTCCTTTAATGCACTACCTTTTTGGTAGCAATACTGTCAAAAACTGCCTTAAGAACACTAGCATTAGTGTCCTTAAAACTACTAAAATCTTCTATTGTTGACATCCCTAAATACTCTGCGCTTCTCCTGGCTTTGCAAAACTCGTCCCAGCAAAACTTTTCAAACTCTGGATCAAAGTAAATTAGTTCTTCCATGAACTAACCTCATATTTAAGGATTTCTAAAAACTGCTCAAAAGATGTGAAGGCAACAGGATGATGCAATTCTCTATCGCTTATATTAGAGTTAATCATACTCAAGGGGAAAGCTACTCTGACTGGTAAGTGATTAAACTTAAAAATCAAAATAGGTACATTTTCATCACCTGCTGCTTCACAAACTTGTCGCCACCATTTATCTTTGTACCAATTATTGCTACTTCTAGCATAATTTTTGCACTCAAAGTAAAGGTAACGTAACTTTAAATCTGGTTGATTTTTTTCCTGGTATTGGTTGAGGTTTCTACTAACTCTATCTTCTACATGTGTTGTTTCTAGCATCGCATTTATTTGCTTGGCACATTCTCTTTCAAAAGCTGCCCCTTTAGCTCTAGCGTTTACCATTTATAATCCTTTAACATCAAAATCAATATTAGTTATATCATGTTTTACAGAATTAATACCGACTTTTAAAAAATATTCTGCAAGCTGTCCCATAGGTTTACCAGTTTGTGCGGATAGTACCTTAAGTTCTTTATGTACATCTTTGTAAACCCAGATAGCTTCCTTGCCTACTTTTTCCATAGTCTTATCATCCATAAAGTCTGTTGTTTTAGTCCTCATATTTCTTAATACTTAAAGTCTTTCTTCTTACACTATAAGCTTCTTTTGCTGGCACTACCTTTTCCTCTTTTGCCTTAAAATGTGTCATACCCCAATTGATAGCAAAGTCACCTGCTTTCGCCTTGCTGTGATTACCCATAGCTTCCATCAAAGCTGCTGTAGCACGCTGCTTGTTTTCTTTGGCGTTTTTGATAGCTTCATCAGATAACATAATCTGTCTAGCATGATCCTCACATAACATATCTAGATCAATAACCTCTTCTTCTGTGGCTTCTGGATGCACTAGCACGCCATCATTTCTGCTTTCATCTAGTATCTCAAACGGAAAATAGTCCTCTTCTTGCACACGCCTATTCCAATCCTCAACCACCCTTTTAAGCNTTACAGCAAAACCAGGATCTCTCTTGTAAACAAACATGCGTAAGTCTGTAGATTGATATANCACAACNANTAAACCCCAATCAACACCTGCACATTCCATTTGTGCTTGCATCTGTAACACACCACGCCACAAAGCTGGTGGGTTTTCAGCGTAGTCTCTTGTACACTTGCACTCAACTACGCCTTGACCATCCAGCTTCACCTCTGTTGCTTCTGGTAAATAAATACCTCTGCTTTCATCCTCTTTAATAATTAAGCTATCTGCATGNGCCATACCGTCTAATGATGCTTCAAATANNAAATAGGGGTGTTTAGCTACTACGCTAATATTNGTTTGTATATCTGTCATACCCAANCTTTCGCAAGCTTCGGTAATGAGAACAGGCTCTAGCACATCACCTGTTCTCTGTATGTTGGTCTGCTCAAACCTAGTAACCTTACCGTGCTTGGCATCTATGCAGCGTTTTAGCGCTTCATTCCTAGAGCCATACTTATACTCATTAAATAAGTAAGGTGATATAGATGCAGTTGGTATATCGTCCCTTGTAAGCTTACCTACCATCTGTTATCTCTACAGACTTCATATAGCTACGCTTACCTTTTGCCAGTTCTCGCAACACTCTCAACTTAGCTTCATCATAATCTCTATACCTAGCGATCATCGTGAAGTCTTGCCTATGAGCATTTTTCTTAGGCTCTTGCATAATCCAATAGTTGAAATTAGTTTCCATTTACGCCACCTCCTTTGGTTTCGGATAACAGAAAATTTTTATTTGAACTTCATCACTATAATTTTCACTCCTCTTTGCATAAAATTCAGGTTGACCGCTTGGATAATATTTAAGTAACAAATCTTCTAGTTCATTTATAAATTCCAAATCCATAATTTGGTTTTCACCTACTTTTACTTTATTTTCCATGTTTAGCTACTCCTTTTTTGTTAAACATGATCAATGATATATACATATATATAAATATGTCAATATATATTTGTAATTATTTTTTTAGACTTCGTGCCACTCTTTGCCTTCAAACAGCAAAGCTTCTGCTTCTCTTCTGCGTACCAGACCTTCTAACACCTTACCATTAGCCTTGTTCCATCTACGCATTTGATGCGGTACATCTTCTTTTTGATTTTCATTTAGCACCTTTAGCATCGTAGAATTATTTAAGTTTGTAGATCCTAAGTTGTATGTCCAGGCTACTAAGGCATCAAACTCATTTTGTTCTAACGGTACTGTTACAGCACTATTGACATAAGCACCATATACTATTAGTTCTTCATCTAGCCAGGCTTCTGCTTGCTCTTGTGTGCAAGTATCTCCCTCTTTGACATTGGTAGTTCTACCATACGCTATCGTTAATTTATTTGCGCTACATCGGTAAGCTTCAAGCCTACACCCTTCAAACTTCTTAATTAACTGTTTGCCTTCCTCTGAAATTTGCATATTATTCTCCCCAGACTTTAGTTTTTGTGCCACCGTCATAATCGACTGCAAGATTTTCTTTTCTAAGCAGATCTCCAATATCGCCTTTTTCACAACACACATCGCCTAATATTCTGCCATATTTATCAACACCATATGACTTTATAGTTATTTCACCTACAAGCCATTCTTTTAACTTAGCTTTTGCTAATAAGCCAAGTTCTTTTTCTTTTGCTCTGTGTGGGTATCTTTTTGTATTTATGCGTGATTCTGGAGTGTCTATACCAGCTATTCTTACTACCTTGTTATACAGTAAGACAGAAAAACCAAGATCAATTGTTTCTAGGCGTATAGTGTCACCATCGGTCACAGACCGCAGCGTGCATTTGTATTCGTACATTACTTCTTCTTTTTTCTTTTCTTGACAGTTTTATACGCTTCGTTTTTTGCAGTAGTCGGATCATCGGCTATATACCTGCCCTTTTTGTCCCTAGTTCTGACTTCCTCTGATTCTACTAAACCCATTTTTGCCAACATATTACCAAACCATTTCATATTAATCCTCTTTAGTATGTGATGCTCCAAAATAAAAAGATATGATCGCACTAGCTAANCCACCTAAATATCCTAGAACTAAGTTAATTAAAGCTTCACTATTTTGCTCTGGTGGTTGTAAGGTTACTAAAAATATATAACCTAAAAANCCNCCTATAGTGAATAACCCAATGATTCTTGCTGTCCAGTCTTTACTAAACATGCTTCTTGCATGTTGTTTGTCTTGCGTTTCTAATTTAAAAATATCAACGTCTAACTCTTTCATTTGTGTNTCNAACTCTTGCTCTGCTTTTTTNAGTTCTAGCATTTGTTCTGGCGTTGCATTTTGTAATGCTTGTTGTATTGATTTTTGATCATTGGAAACACCAAGAGTTTTAGCTATAAGGTTTGCTGCCATGCCACCCATAGGAGTACCAAGTGCTGTTCCAAGTGTCGGTGCTACTGCGCCAACTATGTTTTTAAGTATTGCTTTCATAAGTATATATCTTTAATTTATTATTTTTGCCTTTAACTTTTATCGGCTCTAGAGATTTTAACCTATATTTTGTATTTTTTTTAGTATTGTGACCAATTACTAGATCTACACCTACATCTTTAGTTGCACTCTCAAACCTTGCTGCTGTGTTTACAGCATCACCTATTGCACTATAATCAAAGCGTGTGTCGCTTCCCATATTACCTATTATTGCCGCTCCTGTGTTTATGCCTATACCTATCTCTATACCTAGATCGGCTTGCTCCATATCTGCCTGTATTTTCAATGCTGCTCCTATGGCTTTATTCTCATGTCCAGGCAAATCTATAGGCGCATTAAATATTGCCATCATCGCATCACCAATATATTTATCTACCATACCACCAAACTCTTTAACTGCATTTGCTTGAATTGTTAAGTGCTTGATTCATTATTTTTGTAACCTCTTCTGGCTCTAGTCTTTCTGACAAAGAAGTAAAGCCACGCACATCAGTAAATAAAAAGGTGCAATACTTTCTCTCACCGCCTAATTTTAGTAATCCAGGACTTTCTTGTAGTTGCTTAACTTGTCTAGGATCTAGGTAATGTTCAAATTGTTTTTTAATTTGTTGCCTTAGTTTGTATTGTTCTCTAAAGCGTAAGTAAAAAGCAATTGCGCTGGTTATGAATTGTGAGATCAGAGTCCACGAAACATCTACCAGTAGACCTTTTTGAATCATTGCATAGCCACCAGATGCCACAGAAAGCATTAGAAGAACGCCTATACCTAAACCCCAAGCAACCCCAAAAGAAGTCAATACTAGCCACGACAGAGCCACAAAAAACGCAAATATGGCTATTTCTAAGCCAAAACTCCAGTCTGGGACACTTGGAGAGTCAGGAATTAAGATTGATTCTGCAAGAGCAGTTTGTATTTTATGTGGCTCTACAAGTCCAGCAGGAGTTGCAATTTGCGGCATTACTCCTGCTGCGGTAAAACCAACAAAAACATATCTGCCCTTAACGTCCATTTCTTGTAGTGTTGTTTGTTTGGTATCAACCCAAGATATCCATTTACGTCCAAGACTGTCTGTTTTTACAGGAGCTAATCCTTGCACAGTAATCTCCTCTATACCTAAATCGCTTGTCTTTATAATATAAGTGCTGTTGCCTGCTAATACCTTCATAACCTCTGTGCCATAAGCAGACACAAAACCATCTGGTGTTTGTAGTAAAAGCGGTATTCGTCTTACCAGGTTATCTACTTCGACAGGCGCTACAGCTATGCCTTGATTAGCACAAGCTGCAAGCTTATCTATATTTTGTACAACTCCTGTAGACTGTATGCCAGCTTTAGAATTGTTGCCTAACACTACTGTGCCTGACGTTAAAGGGTAATTGCCACTGCCATCTTCAAACATACCTAAAACAGAACCGCCATAACACAGAGCTTCAGCAAAAACTGTATCACCGCCTAGCCTATCTTCTTGAGGAAAGGCAAGCACCCATCCAACACCTAAAGCACCTTTTTGTAATAACTCTATATGTATCTCTGCAAGTCTTTGTCTTGGTAGCGGATAGCCACCCTCTCTTGCTACATCTTCCTCTGTAATATTAAGAATTGTAAAAAAACCAGATTCTTCATATTCTTTTACAAAAGCATCAAAAGTTCTAAGCTTTATCACCTCAACAAAAGTCCATTGAAAAACTAAAGGTATTGCAAGCATTGGTAGAATTAAGAATATTAATTTTTTCATATTAGTTTTCTTGTTTTATTCTTATAACACTACTGCTGCCACCGTTGATTTTAATAGTCCTTGACACGCCATCTTGTATGATTATAACTGTATAGCTATCGCCAGAGTCTATATCTACTCTTGCTGTGTTGTTTACGCTTCTAAGTATTGTTAGTTTTTCACCAGTGATAAATGTTGTTATTTGTGTATCTAAATCTTGACCAAACTTAGTCCCTGACAAAGCAATTGAAGTCACATCAGATTGCAATTGATCTTGCTCCTCTCTTATCTCTAATTCATCAAGTATATCTAGCAAATCTTCTAAAAAATTAACATCTAGGTAATTTATGTCTAACTCGGTAAATTCTAAATCAGACTCATTATCTAATAGATCCTCTTCTAAATAATCAATATCAAGATCATTAAAATCTAAAATACTTTTATTTTGGGTTGTAATCTGCTCTTGCTCTACCACCTTCTCTACTGGTGGTGAAACTATAAGAATATTGTCTATAAGATCTAATGATAAGTCTAAGATCACAGGCTTGCTTGGTGCGTTTTCAAAAACAGAAACCGTAGTAGCTTCGAAAGGTTTATTAAGTATGACACTTCCTGTTGCTGTTATTACCTCTATTTCTCCACTAGACAAGCCATATTGATCTGGTAGGAGAATAATAAGACTCTCACCAAGCTCATTTACTGTAGCTGTAAAATCTGTACCTCTGATAGCAATATTTGCTGTTGGTGTTTTTAACGATATGTTTTGTTTATTTAACTTATTTATATTGCCAGATATAAACCTAGTTGTGCCAAGAGCAAAGGTAAGAGCCATTTTAGATTTTGCAGGATTAGGATTATAGACGTACTCATTTATAAGCAACTGACTATGCTCTGTAAGCTTTACAATAGAATCATCAAGAAAGGTAATAGCCATACGTCCATTTGATGTAATGGCTTCATCATTGCTTTGTATATCAAAATCTACAAAAGCATCAAAGGGTAAATCCCTTATTATTTTTGCGTTACCTCTTAGTTCAGAGATGTCACCAATACTAGCATCCTGTGGTTGTGCCTTGATCGTCTTGAACGACACAAATAGTGGAATTAGAAGTATTGCTAATAATTTTAAGATAATCTCTTGCAAGCGTTGATGATTGCGTAATGTCAATATCATTTGAACTTCCATCTAAATCTAAATAAAAATAGCCAGAATCAGCAGATGTTGTACCACCATATCCACTAGCAGAAAAATCTAACTCGTTTGAGCTACCATTTATATTTACATAGTTAATGGCGTTTGCATAATCTATGTCAAAATCAAGATTATTGCTATCACCTAATATAATCCAATCTAAATCTAAATAAGATGAATCCGCATTTTCTGCTACTGCTAAATCAATTTCATTGCTACCACCTGTGACATCAATATTAAGATTTACATAATCAGCAGATATAAGACCTGTGCTATTCATAAGTATGTCCATAATATTACTATCACCATCAAACTCAAAGAATCCTGTAAAGTTGTCACCATCAATAGCATCTGATCTAAAGATGTTAGAGCTACCTATTTGATTTATGTCAAGCGTCATCGACACACCATCTAAATCTAAGGCAGTCATTGTGCCTGAAACAGCAGAAGTACCACCAATTAAATTAGATGAGCCAAGTTGCTCAAGATCTATATTTGCTGAATTACCAGATTGATCTACATAAATTTCACTATCTGCTACAACAGATAACGACAAAAATAAAAGTATGTTTAATAATTTATTCATATTTCCAGTACCCTCTAGTGTACCCTATTTTTATTAACTGTAAAACTGCGCCCTCTATTGCTTTCATTAGAGCTAGTGTAGTGCTTTCATTAGAAGCAGAGCCAATCTCAACTTCTACAAGCTCTGTACCCATTTCTATAAATTTAAAAACATCTTGCGATTGTCCATAACTATAGATAGTTTTTTGTGACATAACTTCTATTAGTATCTCTCCTGTAGCAACAGATACCATACGCAGACTGACGGTTATTGAATCTTCCCTATATTGCATGCTTGAGCCTATTCCTAAATATCTAGCTCCAACACCACCTGTAGCTAAGTTACTGTCCAGGCTAACTACAGCGCCTTCTAATAAAACACCTGCAAAAAGTAGTGGAGATAGTACATTTTCATCACTTAACTGCTCTCTGGTGCTTCTAATAAGCTGTCTTTCTTTAGTTAGATTATCAAGACCAACTCTTTCTACAACTCGAAAAAAATTACCATTAGCTGCGTGTTTAAGAGATCTTATAAGTATTGTATGTGGCGCTTGCGTAATTGCAGATGAAAACAATGCAAATTCACTATTACTTTTGCGTTGACCAGTCTGATCTGTAAATGACGTAGGATAGACAGCAACAACAGGTTTAATTGCAGGTGCTGTTATATTTAATAATTCTACCGATTGTAGATTATAGATATTAAATGTTTCTCTGCCTTCTAAGTCAAAAGTTATTGGATTTGTTTCTCTAACAATGTCAATTAGACTACAGCTAGAAACTAAAGTCACCAAGAGGTAAAGATATTTCTGTGGTTGTTCCATCATTTGTATTAAATATAGTTAAAATGATCATGCCATCTTCTATTTTGTAAGAAATAATATTGCCCTCTAACTCAAAAGTTCCTTCTGTTGATTGAGTCTCGCCAAACATGTTCTCAACGATCTGTCTGGATATTTGTGCGTAAATGCGTGATTCAAGATTTCTAATAAACCTGGCTAGAGTTGTGTTCTCTGCATCTCTCTCAAGCTCATCTTGTAAAGCTTTGATCTCTTCTTTAATTGTCATTTTCCGCATGTGTTCCTGGTTTTCAATCGTCAAGTAATGAGAGCTTGTATTAACACCAGAAAAGGATGGTGATTTAAACTTGAAGGTAATTTGGTCTGCCCTTACATTTGTAGCAACAATGCCTATAAACATGACAATTGCCCAAACAATAACAATTTTATAATGTAATGGTAATCTAATCTTTTCTTTGGTCATTTCTATTTGCTTTAGCTATTTTATTACTATCAATTAATTGTGGTACACCTAATATAGTCTTAATTAAGGTATCTTGTCTAATAATTTCATTATCAAGACTTCTTACTCTGTCGATTAAAGAAACTAATATTTTATGTTGTGAATCAAGTTTTGTGCCTAATCTTTCTTCTATTGCAGCAATCTGACTTTCTACTTTTTCATCAACAGTATCAAGTTTTGTCTCCATACCATCAACAATACGCATAATAAGTTTGTAGATAAACCACCCAAGACCAAGTGCTGCTGCAATAGGAAACCCAACTTCTTGAATAACTGTTACAGCAGACTCCATTATTTAATTAGCTTTTTTCTTTCCTGTATCTTTATCCGCTAGTTTTTTTTCTAGTTCTGCATGTGCTACAGTCAAGACTCTTAATGCGTGTCGCAATTCGGAGTTTTCTTGCAAAGCTAATTGATAGACACCCTCTAAATTAATTTCTTTTTCCATATTAACTCCACACAGCTGTTGCAACTGTTTGCACTAGCGCATCTTCACTAGTCATATCGGTAGCAGAGCCACCATCCTCAACAAACTTAGTAAAGTGCTTGACCTGAGAGTTTATAGTGCCATCAAGACCTGCATCTGCGCCTGTACCAGATAGTGTATTGTTATATACGACCATCAATGTTGGGTGTTTTGCATTTGCTGTATCATCGGCAGAACTATCTGCTAATGGGTAAACTTCAATCCTTTGAACTGAAACTGTATTACTTATTGCCATTTATATCTCCTTTAAAAAAAATATTATTATACACCACCACCACTACCGCTGCCGTGATTTGCTTGTAAATCAAGCAATCTGCCAGAGGAATCAACAGAGGTTGTTGATGTTGGAAAAAATAGATTATCACTACCAACGGTAAATCTAACTCTAAAATTGAATACAACTTGATTTGTAGCTCTTACTCTTGCTGTAGGGTTGCTTGAATTAGCTACCGCTTCCCAAGCAAAAGTAACAGCAGATCCGTTGGTCATACTAATAAAGCTGTTAAAAGTACCTGTAATGCTTGAGCCTGCGCCATTATCTACAATGGTTGCATTAGAAGTGCATTTGATTTGGAAATCTACACTATTACCTTCGCAGTTAGTGTAATTAATATAAGTTGTTTGTTGCGTAAAGCCATCGACTGAATTACCAGAGGTGCTTACAAGCTCTACTCTATTATTTGAAGTTTGTAAAGTTGCAACTACTGAACATGAGCTAGTGGGTGTAGCAGTAGCAGAGGTTGTACAGTCTTCATCACCCCATTGGGTAAAAGGTGTTGTACCACTATAGCTTCCTGCTGATACTGCTATATCAGAAGCACCTCTTAATTGTCCCATAGATATTTGTGTATCAGAGCTTGTATTTAGACCACCACCATTGAACTCTGGATGGGTATTGGTTATGGCTCTTATATCTGCATCATTTAAAGAAACTGAAGTGCCAGAAGATCCACCAACAAAAGTATGCACATCATTTATGCTTAAATTAGTTACATTTAAAAAATTAGGAACTGCCATCTAGCTTTGCCTTAAGTTTATCTATTTGTTGTTGTTGATCTTTAATAGCTTCTATTAGATAGCCAACCAAGTTGCCATAAGCTACAGATTTAGTGCCTTGCTCATCGTCTGCTGTTAAGACTAGCTCTGGTGCGATCTTTTCTATTTCTTGAGCAATGACACCACTTCCCTCTCTGCCATCCTTAGTAAAGCTCACACCTCGCATTTGTAGAGCTTTTTTACCATCTAAGGTTTGTATATTTTCTTTTAATCTTTCATCTGAAAATGCTGTTACATTACCTGCAAAGGTGGCATCTCCTGAAGTATTAATAGTTAATGGATATGAACTTCCTGTGACATTTCTAACAGCAAATGATCCGCTATATGAGCCTATTTGCCAATGTTGATTTGATGAATCATCTTCTCTTAGATTAAAAGCAGGGGAATTACCAAAACTTCTTATTTGTCCATTTACATCTAATATATAAGTAGAAGATGGACTAGTGTGACCGATGGCTATAGAGCCATTAGATGCAATACGCATCCTTTCTGAGCCATTAACAGTTGCAGCTAAATGTGAACTTCCTGCATTAATACTTATGCTTGATCCTGAATAAGCTGTTATAGCATCAGTAAATAAAGTACCACTTTGAACGTAAGTGTTACCCACAACATGCAATGGTGCTGAAGGACTTGTAGTTCCTATACCAACTGCATCGCAACTGAAGGTAACATTGTCTTCAGCAGATATTGCCATATCACCTGTGTTGTGATTATATCTAAAACCTGCTGCTGAACTGCTTGAAGTATCACCAAAAAATATAGTTCCTGTTCCTGAATCACTATCTTGCGATATTGTCATGCCCACAGCAGTACCACTTCCTTTTATTACAAAATCATCTGCTGCTGCATTAGCTGATGCTACAGTAGTTGTGCCTAAAATAACATTTCCTGAAGAATCAATACGCATTCTTTCTGTATTTGCTGTGGAAAAACGCATATATCTGTTAGCATCTTCTTGAATAAAATGCATATTTCCATCTGTTTGTATCTGCCCTTCAGCAGTACCTGTATTTCTTAGAAGTAATCCACGTGAAGTATTTGCTGTGCCATCAAGTCTTATTTGTAAACCATCACCTTGAACTGATAAAACAGATGCAGGACTTGAAGTTCCCAGACCTAAGTTTCCTGAAGAATCAATACGCATCCTTTCTGTTGCTGCTGTTCCAAAAGTCATATAATCAGTTCCACCTGAATTATGGGCATAAACTATTGAGCCAACACCACTTGCACTATCATCACTAAACATTAATTTTGATTGTGCTCCAGAAGCAGCAGGTGCAGTTAATTCTAAAATAGCATCACTACCACCATCTGTTTCTACTTTTATTTTTGCATCTGCACCAGAAGCAGCACAATGAAGTAGTGAAGAAGGACTTGCAGTTCCAATTCCAACTCGCCCTGAAGTATCAATCGTCATTCTCTCAGAGCCATTTACAAAAAAGTCTAATGTTTCCGCAGACCCAGTACCACCACCTGAGCCTGCACTAATTCTTAGATTTCTTTCAGTAGATTCTAAGATTACCCTTCCATTTGCTGAGTCTTGTGTCAGCTTTGCTTGATTACCAGTCTGCCCTGTGTGTTTAATTATCAACCCTCTAGTAGATGCGTTTGCACCACCTTCTATTGTTAGATCATCTGTGTTTACTTGTATAGCACCACTAGAGATAGTTGAGTTAAAAGTTGCCGCACCTGCTGCTGACATATCAAGGGTGAGGGCAGTTATTTCACTACCACCATCATTACCTAAAAACTTTAAATCATCGTCTGAGCCTTCAGATTTAATAATAAAATTACCTGAAACATTTTTTAAACGACCTATAGAGCTTCCAGCATCTTTGAATACTACATCTCCACCATCAGCATCAAGTGAAATGTCTCCACCAACATCTACAGTTAAATCACCTGTATCATTTCTAAAAGTTCCATTAGAGCCATCATGCAGTATTCTCATGTCAAGATCAGCACCAATAAAAATTGTTCCACTATCTTGATTAAGAACTAAATTGCCAGTTGATGTAATTGTTCCTACATCTAAACTTCCTGAAACTGTTGTATTAGAGCCAAGAGTGATTGCTGAACCTGTATCGGTTATATTTGAATCATCTAATATTGTTCCGTTAAATTTGACAACTTTGTTTGTAACTATGTTTGTAACACCTAAACTTCCTGCAACTTTTATTGGATGAGAAAAATCAAACTCATCATTGGTTGCATCCCAAAGAATAGTTGCATTTGTTGAAGCATCTACTGCATCTTGGATAGTTATACCTGCTCCGTCTGCATTACCAGAAGAATCGCCTGTTGAATAGTTTAGGGTTATGTTTTTGTCTTTTACTTCTAAATTTGTCGTGTCAATGGTTGTGGTTGTGCCTTGAACCGTAAGATCGCCACCCACTGTAAGGTTGTTTGAGAATGTATGATTGCCTGTAATGGTTGAATCTAAATTAAGGGTAACACTTCCAGTAGAACCACCACCATTAAGATTAGTGCCTGCTACTACCTCTGTTATGTCTCCTGTTGCAACAGCAGATCCGTTAAATTGCAAAGCTCCATTTAACAAATAAAGACTGTTTGTTTGTGCAGTGCCGCTTGGTGCTGAAGTAAGATTTGACAAAGTTATTGAGCCTTCTTTATTTACTATAGTCTCTTTCTGACTATTGCCTGCTGCTGTAGAATAAAAAGTAAAATCAGCGCCATCGACACTAAATGCTTCAAAACCTATACCAGATCCACCTGTTGATATTGCTAAGTATTGTAATCCTGTATCTGTTACTTTAAGCTGATTTTGAGCCTGGAAGCCGATTGACATTACTCTAGTAGCTCCTGTACCTGTAACCCCAAAGGCATCATCTAAAGGCTCTCCATTAATAGTAATTACACTTGCATCTAATGTACCTGTAACAGTTGCACCTGTAACATTTAACGATGAAGCTGTTATTGCACCTGATACTGTTGCTCCTGTTGCAGTCATAACACCAGAAGAACTAACTGTAAAAGCTCCTGATCCTATGTTCATGCTTCCTGCTGTGATAGATCCCAAGTCTGCTGATATTGCAGCTAGATTAGTCACATTTATTTCATTTGCTGTGATAGCGTTTGCCTGGATATCATTAAGCTTCACAGGTTTTTGCGTTACATTAAATGTTAGTGATGCAGCTTCAGATTCAGCGCCAACACTATTAATTGAAGATATAGAAGCGACATAGCCATTAGCAACTGCTATAAAATCAAGATCAATAAAATCATCACTTACTATTCTGTTATGTATTTCTTGTCCAGAAGAGTTTTTAATAATTACTCTAAATTCTTTTGCTGGGTAGTTTGTTGCAGCAGTCCAGGTTAAAAAAGCTCTTCTTGTAGACGTTGCATCGGTAAAAGTTAAATTAGTTGGTGGACTAACCTCTGTACCTGTTGGAGTATCTGGATCTTCACCTACTGTTTCTGCTGGCGGTGTAGCTGACCAAGTATAAAAATCAAAATATTCTATAGCTTGTATGCCTACTAATCCATTGTCTAATAAGTTGACTGTTTCTACTCTGTATGCAGCGCTTGACAGATTATAAGGACTATAAGTAACACTAACGACATCACCTGCTGTGAGATCTAATAATCTTGGCGTACCAATAAAGCTAATAGTTTTTTGTCTCCTACTTCTTTCAAGAATGGCTTTACCCATATTGAAAGCATTATATGGATTGGTTATATACTGGAACTCTGCTGTAGTTTCTAGTTCTTCACCACCATCATCATTTTTATAAGTTGAAGTGCTGTTGTTATGAAATACAGTTTTTGTATCTGATTCATATTTTTTTTGTGCATTATAGAATTCAACTACAACTTTATTAAGCTTATCGGCTTTGTCCTCATAACGGATGCTAATGCCTTCATCTATTATGTGATCATCAGTAATGCTAAAAGATGAAGAGCCAGTATCTTCAACTAGAACACTATATTTACCATCAACATAATTTAAAAAACCACGCATGTTAGATAATAAATCTCTAGCATTATCTAACACAGTCTCATTAGTATCTAAAATACCATCACACTGTAATCTTCTTGTTTGCGCTAATATTGAGCCAGACTCATCTGCATACATAAATTTACCAACCGCACTACCACCGCCATTACCAGTATCAGAACTACTAGCTAGCACAGTGTCTAAATTTAAGTCTGTTGCTTCAACGGTAAAAGTATTTGCATCTACCACAGTTGCAATCGTATAGCCTTTATTTAAGACTGTTGCTGTAATGTTGCCACCAAGACTTACTGCGCCAGTAAAAAGCACTCTGTCGTTTGCAGATGCTCCATGTGATGTGCAAGTTACAGTAAGCGTTGCGTCACCGTTAGTAGCAGAAAAAGTTACACTTTTAGATACTTTTGCAGGCGGTGTTGTGCCTGTATAAATTCTGTAATTAGTAGATTCTGTATGTGGTTTAAATCTTTGGACATCTACAACATCATCTTGATTTATTATGACTGTACCACCACTATCTTTAACACTTAATAATTCACCGCCTTTTATCTTTTTCCAGGTAGCTTCATTAACAGTTATAAAATTATCTTCAACGTCTGCAGAAAAAGTAGCAGAAGAATATGATCCACTGTAATCAGGTACATCAACAACTGTATCTGCTGTATTAGCTGCTGTTTGAAAAGATTGTAAATCTATTAACGAAGCTGCTAAACCTTTTCCATAATCTTGATGCATATAATCAAGAAGAGTTAAAGCTGCATTGTTTGACCACTCATAAGTAGTAGAATCAGCTATTCTGTGTGAGCCTGANCCACCAGATATAGANCCATCAAGTCTTGGATCATAAAGTTTTTTACCTTTTACAACTACTGTCAATTCAGGTACAGAAGTAAACATACCTTTCTCGTCATATTGAAAAGATGCAGCAATGTAAGCAATGCCACGAAGCCTGTGATTAGAAGTAAATTTTGATGATTGTGATNNATTAAGCATAGGATCTACAGCTTGATCATCTGCTCCGTGATGAGCATTAAANACCATTCTGTAAATCTTTGCAGGATCATCACCAGATCTGCCATCACCTCTAAAACTACCTGAAGAAGTACCTATCTGGCTTACAGTATTTAGTGATCCTGCGCCACTAGATATTTTGTCTGAGCCTGTATAGTAACCATCTCTAAAAACCTTAGTGTCTGATAATGGCACGCCATTAATTTCTATAGTNTCTAANTCAATNGATTCTACTTCACCCAAGCACAGTCCATAAATAATAAATAGTTCTTTAGAATTACCAGAGTCAGTGTCCATGTATAGAAGGGTAGAGCCGACTCTTCTTCTNCCATAAATAATTGGAATTTTGCCACCCTGACCTGTTTTGGTAGCTAATATATCTTGTCCTTGATCTTGTAGTTTCTTTGCTGTTNTANANTTTTTNANNCCNACAATTGCAGTAATAACTATTAATGCGTTTTGCAAAAATGTAAAAATACCCATTAGCTACCCCATCTTATGTCTGATTTTGTAACGTGTGCATATTCTAGACCGACATCGCTAGCAAAAGCTAATTGCTGTGATTCATCGGTAAAGTGCCTACCTTTTTTTAGATTCCAGTTAGACCAATGATTTGAACAAGTTATAGTAATTTTAGAATCTGTTTTGCTTTCATTAACTTCTACGTTTTTGATATTGCCAGAAAAGTAAGTAAAGGCATCTATGAAAGCATTATTAGAGTCAAAAAAGCCAAGATAAATATTTACAGTATTATCTATATAGTTTTGATCATCAAATACAGATATAAGTGTTGAATTGATATTAGATANCTCTATGTTTGTTTCTTCTACCTTAAGCTCTCCTGTCTCTGGTGTTGTACTAACAGATATTATTTCACCAGAAGAAGTATAAGTATTAGAATCATAAGTTACATNAAACTGATTATCAGTTAANCGAAAAACTGTNGATGTATTTATTTCAAGTAAAAAGCAAAAGGTATTAGTTGGATTTGCTAGTTGCGTAAGTAATGATGAACTTAAGTTTCTTGACATTACTCAATGCACTCACGCAAGGTAAAACTGATTGAAAATAAACCTGATGTATTTGTTGAATACAGTACATCNCTATCTAGATATACTTTTAAATTTGGTTGATCTACTGTTACAGCTTCACTGTCAGCAAGTGTAGCTATTATGCTTGGTGATATTGTTGCAGTTCCATTACCACTTCCATCTGAATCTAAATCAGATTCTAGCATATAAACTTTATCGTGATTTGCAAANTTAATAATATCACCTGCTTTTAAAACATCTGTNGTTGAATTATCAAAGCCTGATAATGCAATAGTATTATCACCAACGCTATGCGATCCATTAACAACTATATCAGTTTGTGATCTGTTAGCACCTCTGTTTGTAATTGGATATTGAAAATCAAATTTATCAAAAGAGTTTTGCTGTTTTTTAAGAAAAGCAAAAACATCCATTGCATCATCTTTTGATAAAGTTGGTAAAGTTACATCCAAAGTAAAGTATTGTGCGCCATATTTTCTAGTTACTCTCTTACCTGAAACTGACTGATTTATTAGATTTGGTCTATTGTCCTGTAATTGAAACCTGCTTGGTTTTATTGTTGTTGGAAAAGTACCTGACATTATGCTATTCCCATTTTACCTCTTGAGTTATAAGCTTGATTGATCATGCTTACAATCATGTTTTTTCTACTAGCAAGCAATTCATCGAAGCCTGCCGCATCTACAGTAGTAATGTTAAAGTTAACAGTAGCACCCACGCCTTGTCCTTTTGTGTGATCTATAACTGTTTCGTTTGGATGTAATATTGCTGGGAAACCACCACGTCCATCAATCCCACCTGCTCTAACACCCATGCCTGTATAGCCACCACCCTCATAACCAACATTACCAAGATTTAATAATTGTCCTGGCTTTGCTGTTGCTCCAAAAGCAAAAGCATCTATTGAGCTTTTAATCATGCCTACTGCTTTTTGTACAATAAGCAGTTGCACTAATTCAGCAACTATAGCTCTTATTATTGAGGTTGCTAAATTTTTAAAATTACCAAACCCTTCACTTGCAATATCAAAAAAGTCAGTAAATGCATTAGTAAGCTTACCTTCAATAGTTTCACCAAAAGTTTTAACAACTTGTATGCCTTCTTTAGACTTTTCTATAATTTTATTATATTCACTTAAGAAGTTACTCATTGATTCTGGAGTTTGATCAATAGATTCATTTAACTTAATTTGTTCAATCTGCAATTCTTCAATGGTGTCTGTAGTCACGTTAATCATGCNTATAATTTTTGCATATTTTTTACTTGCAGGATCAAGTCCATCAAGCTGCTCTATTAATTTTTGCTGTGTGTCGAATAAATCTGCAATTCTTTCGTCTATACTACCTACTTCTTTTTCTGTCATTTTTAAAAGAGCAACTAATGATGCAAGACCTGTTGCAAAAGTAGTCAATGGATTTGCTCTTACAGCTACGCCTAAAGCCACAACTCCTGATACAAGTTTTGGTATTGCGCTTACAGCTAATGCTGTTGCAGGTATTAATAAAAGCTCCATATTTTTTGCTAACATGCCAATAGCTGACGCAGTAGTACCAAAAACTCCAGTAGCTTTTTCAAATTCACCTATTAAAGTTGTAAATTGTGTTTTAAGTAAAGAAATTGACTGCCCTATAGTCATATTCATGTCTGCAATAGTTTTATTAGTTTCATCAGTTGCAGATATTAAGGTTGGCAATATATTTTCCGCAGTGATTTTACCTGCTGCTCCCATTTCTCTTAATTGCCCTGTTGATACACCAAGACCTTTTGCAAGTAATTCTGCTAAAGCAGAGTTTTGCTCCATGACGGAATTAAGCTCGTCACCACGCAACGTACCAGAAGCTAAACCTTGAGCTAACTGTCTTGAAGCATTTGCAGCTTCTATTGCAGAAGCACCAGAAATAATGAAGGTGTTTGCGACTGTTTGTGTCGCATCGGCTACTTCTTGTTGGGACAAACCCATTTCTTTAGTAGCAAAAGTTATTTTTGCAAACAAATCACCTACAGCACTAAAATCTGATCTAGACTCAATTGCAATTCTTTTCATGTGTGCCATTGCATCTGCTGTGTCCGTAGCGTTGCCAGTTAAAGCACCCATTCTGTTTTGTAGGTTTACAAAGGTGTCTCCTGCTGTTACCAATTCTCTTACAGAAAAAGCTGCAATAATTTGATTACGAAGATTGTTTATAGCATGGCTTGATGANCTTGNATCTTTTCTAAATTGATTAAACATTTTAGAAGTTCGGTTGTCACCAAACATTCTTATATGTATATCTGACCTAGCCATTATTGAATTTCCTAAATTTTATTCTTTTGTTCACTTAGTTGCTTTTCCCTTTCTTCGTTCTGTATCTCAAGATAAGCCATCCACCCATGAAATTCCTCTAAAGTCATTTCTTCTATTTCAGCTAGAGTTTTGTGTAATTTTTCAGCTAAAACAAATTTTATTTGTAGTTGCCTATCTTCAATTACTTTTTTTTAATTTCTTCCTGGTCTATGTTACCCATAATTTCGGAAGCAACTCTTATTAAAACGCTTCTATCAACTCTATCTAGAAAAGCGCTTCTATCAGCAATGTTAAATAACTTTTCTCCATCTGCATCTAAAGCCTTGTAAATTAATACATAAGCAAGCAATTGTATTTCATCATCCTTTGCTAGCTTCATAAATTTAGAAGTCTCTGAAAGGGTAATTGGTTTACAGTAAATCTTTAACGGATTATCTGCATCCTCTCCCCATTCAGGGACTTCTATAATTTTTGTATCTATGCTATCAAAATGCCTTGTTGCGTTATCTATTGCTGACATAATTAATAAGTGCCTGTTGTTAAGCCACCAGTACCTTGTACACTAATAGATGATTCTACAAGACCATCATGTGTAGCAGAAACAGTTTTACCTGTAACAATTGCTGTACCAGTCAATTTAACAGCACCACTTCCTGTTCCTTCAGGAGCAAAGTTAAGTGTCACAGATGAGCCAACAGATAAAGCTGTCTGCCCGTTTGTATCGGTATCATCGTAAAGCACATCAACCGATCCACTAAAGTCTTTTATAGAAGCTAAGTAGCTTTTTGCTGCATCACCCATAGATGTATCTTCAACTACGTCAATATTTTCATCAATATTGTAACTTCTAATTTCAGCGATAGCGTTTGATCCAACCTGAACAGTGCCACCCTTGCCTAAAAAAGTTGCCATAATTATTCCTCGTTTTTAGTTTTAGAAGAAGATTTAACTTTATCTTTCGATGGGGTTGCTTCTTCTTTCCAACCCTTACTTTTTAAATACTCAACACTATCAGGTTGTGCATCTATAATAGTTTTGCCATTTGGACTAACTAATTTCATAATTTTCCTCGCTAAACTGCCACATCAGGATTTGTTTCCTTGATATGGTAAGTTGTTAAAAATGTCAAAGTTGCATAACCAACAGGACTTTCACCCTCTGCATTAAACTCTATTTCTGTTGACTCTATGTAAACATCTTTAGCCAAGTTATTTAGAGTAGTATCAGCAGCTATAGCTTCTTCAACTTCCTTGCATATTGTATCAATAGTATCATCAAAATTAGAATTTGCCTTTGCATAACACTCAACAATTAAAGATAATTCACGTTCTGTTACTCTATCAGTGTGCATTACCAAAGGCTCTGAAGTTTCTGATTTTGAATAAATGATTAATGCAGGTAGTTCACTATCTTGCAAAGCATAAACTCTGCTTTCAAAGACTCTAGAAGCTGTAGTAGTAAGACCTGTTAAAACAGTACCTACTCTCTCACGAATTTGCTGGCGCACATGATTTGCCATTACTGCTCCTGGAGAATAAGTTGCGTTATTCCAGTATTGTCAGGTTGCACATTTATAACTTTATAGGTAGCACTTGCCTTGATGGTAGTGCCATCAAGATTTTTATATGCAGGAGCAACTATACTATCACCATGAGCAACACTAGGTACATCAGTTGTTTTGCAAAATGCTATTGGTTGAAAACCCTCAACATCTACAGTACCAACATCAATACCAAAATATTCTTGCTCCAAGACAATATTGATAGATGATCCAGAGCCACCTTGAGGAGTATAAGTCACAGTCATACCATGACCTAAATCTGCATCTAAATAGCCATTAAAATCTCTATCAAACTCAAGAGCCATTACTTCTTAGTTCTTTTCTTTGGCTTTGGAGCATCAGACTCTTTAAGTCCTACGCTTCTATTGGTTTCTTTTTTAGCTTTGCCCTTGTACTCTTCAGCTTTGCCATAGCCAACTAAAGATCTACCTTCATCTACTGGTAGTTCAACAACATCGCCTGCTTTAACCTTTTCTTTGTTTGCAACTGTGTCAGTTAATATTAAATATTTCATAAATTCACCTTTTTTAAGTTGGGTGGCAATAGCGCCACCCATTTTTTCAGTCGTTAAAACCACTCAATTATGAAGCAGCGCAGAAAGACACAGCATGTCTTACAGCTACATCAACTGATTGTAAAGCAACAATTCTGACTGTTCCTGAACTTGAAGCAGTATAAGGGTCAACTACAACATCTAACCCCCCAAACATACCAACAAGTAAGTCACTAAAGTTACCAAACACATAATTATTAGCAGTTAACTGTGGAGATACAACTGCTTTATAGCCATTGATCTCGTCATTAACAGCAACAAATTGTGCTGTATTGGTTGCTTTTTCAGTAGTTTTCAATGTGCCATAGTTAGTTGGATGCACTATGTAAGCTAAATCGCCTACTAATGCGTTATCCACTCTGACAGCAGATTCCATGCTCACCATCTCAGCGAAGGTGGGCGCAGCAGCACTTGAAAGTGATACTGTGTTAATTCCTGAAGTGTTAGTAATACCTGTTGGATTACCTGAACTTCCTGATCCTTCTAATGCAGCATCATCAATAGCAATAGCCATTGAAGCAGCTAGATCGTTTCTAACAAGATTTTCTACGTCCAAAGATGATTGAATCATTAAGTTGTCTTGTAATGTCTGTAAACGCACCTAATGACTTAGGAGACATACTTACATTACCGATTGTCAATTCAGATTCACCAGCAGCGCCACCTTCTGAACTAATAAAAGCAGCAGATGCAGCAGCAGTTTTCTTTGGTATCTTAACATCGCCTGTAAGACCGTTTAGCATAGTTGCTAGTGGCATAACAGCAGAGTTATTTCTTAGAACATCGATAAAGTCACCTGCTCTGTAATCTTGACCGATTAGGTCTCCATCACTTCCAGCAGATAAATCTCTTTGATTCCAATTTCTTAAAACTTCATCTGGCAACATAATACCTTGAGCAGTTTGACCATACTCTCTTTGTGCTGCTTCTGAAGCTTCAAATTCAAACTTAGCATTTTCTTGAGCTTTCCTATCTGTAGGATTAGCCATCGCATTGATAGCTCTCATTATGCTAAATCTTTTAGTTTCTTTCTCTGTAAGACCAATATCTTTAGGAGTTTCTAAAGGCACGTCATTAGATATGTTGTCTAATAATAAACCTCTAAATTCTTCTATAGATTTGCCTTCAGATATAGCTTCATGTGCTAAATCTCTTTTATTGTGCTTAACAGCTAAATCAAGAATCTCTTTTGAGTTTCTTGCAAATTCTTTTTTAGCAGCTTCAGCACTTTCTGATCTAACATCATCAAGATTAATTTCTTTCTTTTCTTCTGACATTATTTCTATCCTTGCTTTTTCAGCAATTTCTTTTGAACGTCCAACTCCGACTTTACGACTAGCATCTGCTGGTACAGCAACAGAGGAAACCTCTAATGGTGTCCAGCTTGCTCTATAGTAGTTTTCGTCTTTATCTTTCATTCTAGTTAATTTATCCACTCGATAGCCTACGCTTATATTCATGCGTATACCATCAAGCACATCTCTAAATACTTCTTCAGCAAGATCAGATCGACCAAATCTGACCACAGCAACAGTTCTTTGCGCTGCCTGATCAAGTTTAAATTCTTCGACAACACCAATTACCTGATCCATTTTATGATCCAGGAGTAATGGGGCGCGTCCAGACTTCATAAACTCCATGTTTATTTCGTCTGTAGAATGTCCTAGAACTTCCATTCCAAAACTTCTTTCAACTGGCTCTTCACTAGAAACACCAATTCTTACACGTCTATTTTCTTCATCGACAAATTCTGATCTTGATAGATCAATAGTTCTGTATTCAACCTTGAGGTCAACTACTTTCCTATCTTCATCTTCATCGTGATATGGACGTGCTTCTTCAGTCATTTCCATTTCTTCGCCTTCTTGTTCATCCTCATGGTGCTTTGCAAACTCGACAACAACNTTGTCNTCTGTTTCCGCAACATTGAGGATATGTCTATCGTCTTTATCCATAATAGATTTCTCCTCTTTATTTTTACTTGATAAAGGATGTGATGCAGGAAGCAAATCAGTATCATGCTTACCTGACTTAAATCTGCCTGTTCTTAGAACACGCAAAAAATTATTTACTCTTGCCATCGCCCATTGCTCTTTTGAAGAAACATTAGGTCTGACACTTCCAGGATTAGTGTTGTAAGCACCAATTCCTCTGTTATAAACTTTTTGTAATGTTGCATAACTTGTTTTTTTAGATGGGTTATCGCCAACTTCTTTATTATGCTCTCTTGCTTTTTCTCTCAAGGTTTCTTCTGTTCCTCTAAGCATCATTTCTTCTTTATATTCTCTATCATCGTCCATTTGCTTCACTAATCTCTTTGACCAACTAAAACCAGCATCTCCACCCCATAACGCCCATGCTATCCTACCGTTAGAAGGGTAGCCATCTTCACCAGGTCTAAAACCTTCTGCTTGTTTATCTACCTCATGTCTTGAGAAAAAACTGTACATTCTTTTAACTGTATCATCAGATAAGTTCTCACCATTTACAATTTGTCTTGCNNTAGTAGCTCCAACCCTAGTGCCACCTCTGCCAAATTCAGCACGCCAATCTATACCCTTTTGTGCTTCGGCTTTCATGCCCTCATTTGGTCTAGGCATCTTCATCTTCTCCACCTAGTATTTTTGCTTCAACTGGTAGTTTAGTNCCAAAGGGTTGATACGCTAACTCTATGTCNTATTGTTTTGCTAGCTCTAGTTCTTTTTGATGTTGTTCAAAAAGCTCTTCTACATCTCTACCAAAGGTAGATGTAATATCACTATAAGTTATTGTGCCATTTTGCAATCCGATTACATTTGCTTGCATTTCTTTCAATGGATCAATGTGTGCAAAAGATCTAGGTATATAAGTTATACCTCTAGCAAACTTGTCAAACTTACCAATTGGTAAATTTATATAACCTGTTGATATTGTCATTTCAAGCCAAGCCTTGAATATAGGATCAACAAAATGCTCAATCACAAATTGCTGCATAATTTGATAGTTGCTTCTATCTTCTAAAGCACCTTGTCTAATGCTTGAATAATTAACAGATGTTAANTCGTTACTTAAGCTGTGATAAGAAATGTTTAGACCNCTTGCAATACTACGCAGTACACTTGTTGTAAATGATTCAAAAGCAGAATTAGGGTGTGATGGATCAAAAGCTTTAAAATCCATACCTGCTGGCAACTGTTCAAATACACCTGCTTGAGCAGTCATAGTAGGATTAAAATTGTCCTCATATTCTCCATCGCCAACGTAGCCATCTCCGTCTGGAGAAATGAAGAAGCCTTGCTTAGATGCTCCTACCCTTGCAGCAACAATCTCAGCTTCAAGATAAGCGTTTAATTGNTTTACATTNNCCATCACAGGTGCAATAAAAGATACACCTCTTGTTTGCTCTGCTCTGTTTGGTAAATATGCGTGTATTATTTCATCTGCTGGCACTCTTATATGTTCTTGAGCAGGTTTTGGATAGGTGTTGCTATATGGGTGTTTTTTAAATAAATGATAAGCAATAGGTTTATCATTTCTGTCAACTTCAACACCCATCTTAATACTTCTGCCATTTGGCAAAGTGCTGTCATTTTTTTGCTCGTCTAGATGATCTGCTTCTAAAAATTGTATTTGAAAGCCAAAAGGAGAATCAGAAGTTTTGACTTTGCGAACTAACACTTCTCCATCTCTTAACAAAGTTTCTATAAATATTTTTTGACAATCTAAAAATGTTAGCCTGCCATTAAGAGTACAGTTGCCAAGCTGTGACCACTCTTTCCAACTTCTTTCAATCAGCAGGTTAGCTCCAATGTCCAACGATCTATCATCATTGTACGATTTGGAGCTTACTCTTACGCCTTGCTTGCCAATGACATTAGATACCATTAAATTTAGGTATCTTGAGATATATGCGTCATTCCTCGCTAACTCTCGACCTCTATCTCTTAAGATTCTAAGGTTGTCTTTGACTTCTGCATCNGCACTTGTAGANNTTGTTAAAAAGTCTGCAAATAATCTCCCTGTATTTGCACCTTGATAACTTCTTTTNAAAGTTCTTTTCTTAACTTTCTTTTTGTTATTNCCTAATAAATTATCGTACCAAGCCATTATGTNTAATCTGTTGGGTTAATTGATGTATTTGANCCAAACTTTACTTTTATAGTATTGCCTGATCCTTGTTTATTTCTAATTCTAGCTAATTTAATTTCTTTTANATATTCAGCTTTGTANCTATCTCTNAGNTCCATTAANTCAGGTATTGGAGTTCNTGANAGTGATCTNCCTGCAATNGACATAGATGCTTGATCAATTGTTGCTCTNCCCTCTAANACGCTTTCTATTGCGTCAAGCACTTTCTTTGCATGACTTCTAAGATCAGCGTTTGTGTNAGCAAGNTTGGTGGTAATCTCTGTTCTACCAGAATCTACCATGATTCGTTGAGAATCAGAAGCTCTTGTTATATAAGCTTCCCAAATATAATCNCCTGGAGTGTAGCTTGCTGTAGTTGCTGAATTAACCTCTATGTANTANGTNCTATCGGCTTCTGTTGCAGTNATTGTAAACTTCTTACTTCCGCCACCACCAATATCAGAATGAAATTCATAGGTAAGAGCAAANGAGCCTACNGCATAATCATTAGCAAGATCATCTCTTCGCCANGTAAATCGATCACCAGCAACAAGTTTTGCAGGNTCNGCAGTTGGNTAATTTGTTCTNTCGAATCTATTGCTCAACAATAATCCTCATAAATGTTATAGATACACCTACATATAACACTATAAACCATTTTGTTTTTGTCAATATTTACTTCCAATTTGTAGCAAAATTACCTCTTTTAGTGACAATTCTATTAGGATTTTCACGTTTTTGTGGTTTTTTTGTACCTATTGCAAGTATCTTTTCTTCAAGTACATCAAAATTTGGATTTAGTATGTAAATAGCTCCAAAATTGTAGACAAGCGTATCAAGAGCTTCATTTCTTTTGCCTATTTGCTTCCAAACTAGCTGTTTTTTACCTCTTACCCATTTAGTTATGCGTTTTTCGCTAGTAAGTTGCTTAAAATACTCTTCATCAAGATCTGAACAAAAATGCAGGGTTGAATCTTCAGGCTCGGCTGCTAATCTGTTAAATATTGCTTCTTTAGCTGTATCAACGCCTAAAGTATAAAGAACAGCTTTATTTTTACCTACATAACTAGGTCTATTTACTATTGGTTTACCTTGTACGCTTGCACCTTTAATGGCAAAGACTCTTCTAGATTGTCTTGGCTTAGTAAAAGCATACACCTGATTAGTGTGTAAGCCACCAGAGTCAACGCAAGTGCAAGAAATAGGTATTATTCTACCTGTTTCTGTCTTAAATCTTTTCTTTAAGTAAGCATCAAACTCATTCCAAACATTAAGAGCATTAGGATCACCCCATAGGATTTTGTAGTCTATAACCCAAGCTTCATAGTTTTTTCCCCATCCCACAGTCTGAATCTCGATGCGATCTTTTTGTAAATCTGCGGCACAAGTAATCGCTAAAACATCTTCTGGAATAGTGGTGTGATCATAATTTAACCTTCTTTCTAACAGGTTTTCATATTCTAAGGTTTGACCTTGCTCTTCCCAACTTTCACCAAGACTGGTATTTATAAATGTTTTAAGTGTTTCAGGGTTTTTCTTTGCTTCTAAAAATGCAGTTGCCATCTGCGCCCATGTTGACCATACACTATAAAGCTCTGATATGTGAAAGCCTGCTGTGTTTTCTGTTTCTTTGGTTGCACGCCACTCACCATGTTTAAGCATCCATTGCTTCTTTGATTCTTCTATAATTGAGCCACAATGATCGCAAGCATAAGTAGCAGTTTCAGGTTTGTTCTCTTCCCAGACTACGTTTTTCCATTTTAGAACTTGTTTTTNNTTACATTCAGGACANGGCACATANTAGTAGCGTTGATCNGATTCTTCAAAAGCAGATTCAATAGCAGATAAACCCTTNATNGTTGGAGTGCTACACATNAANATCTTGCGATTCCAAAAAGTTTTAGTCCTGGCTACAGCAAGTGCTATAGGTGAGCCTTCTGATCCTGCTGATAGCTCATATCTATCAACCTCATCCATTAACAATATTCTTATAGGTCTTGAAGCCAAGCCACTAGCACTATTAGATCCGACAATAGATATATGACCACCAGGAAACTTTTTGTGCATTGTNGTATTACCNCTATCCCTGCTTCTTGCATCCTTAACACATCCTTTCAGCTTTTCACTATCTCTAATCATTGCAGATAATCTATCCTTACTAAACGTTTGTCCCATTTGTAAAGTAGGTTGCGTTACTAATATTGGAGAAGCATCTTGATCTATGTAATAACCTATAGCATTAAGCAATATTTCAGTTTTGCCAACTTGCGATGATGTCATTACCACAATCCTTTCAATAAAAGGATCATTAAAAGTGTCCATTATTTCTTTTTGATAAGGGCATCTTGAGGTTGACCATTGACCTGATTCTGCTGATGATTCAGGCGATAGCTTTCTATATCTATCTGACCACTCTGAAACTTTTAAGTCAGGCGGTGGCTTAAACGTCTGCATCGTGTTTTTCAACACGACCTGCATATTCTGTAGGTATTCCATTTTCTGCTAGCTCATTAAGTGCATCATATACACAATCTTTAAGTAATTTTTCTGCTTCGGCATAATCTTCGGTTGCAATCATTTGATGTGCTAGTCTTGAAGGCATACCAAGTAGCTTTGCTCGTACATTCGCCACAAAATCAGTCCAGGTATCTTGCACTAATTGTGCTGGTATAAGCTTACCCTCAAGTTCTGACACTTCTAGTTCTGCTTTGTCAGCTTGCGCCTTTGTAAGCCTTGTTTTTTCTTCTGCAATGTCTCCTGTACCGCTAGTTTTGTGATAACCAGACAGTTTTCTTAGGTAACTGATGTAAGCATGTCGACAAACGTCAATATCTAGAGGTGATCGACCTCTTTTTGATGGTAAAACGCCTTTTTTTATTAATTCAGAGATACTTTTTACAGAAAGTCCTAAATGTTCAGCAGCTTCTCTTTGTGTTGCCATTAGTAGAAAATTACCTTAGTACAGAACATTTGTCGCTAAAAAACATCTGCGATCACGAATAACC
>FUFK010057293.1_pt1 | contig 32683 bp, 27 predicted proteins | sample 1021851 | NCBI WGS metagenome assembly FUFK01 (sample SAMEA51879418, study PRJEB19060) | metagenome | reverse complement strand
ATGGGAGTTGTTGGAGGTAATGATGAGAGAGAACAAACTTTAAACCAGCTCCTTACTGAAATGGATGGATTTGCCTCAACTGATAAGCCAGTTATTGTTTTAGCAGCAACTAACCAACCAGAAGTTCTTGATGCTGCTTTATTGAGACCGGGAAGGTTTGATAGGCAAGTTTTAGTGGATAGACCTGATCTTTCCGGAAGAAAAACTATACTAGAAATTTATACAAAAAAAGTTAAACTTGCAGACTCAATAGATCTAGATTCTATTGCACAAGCAACTAGTGGTTTTGCAGGCGCTGATTTGGCAAATATGGTAAATGAGGCTGCCTTACTTGCAGCCAGAGCTAAAAGAAAAAGTGTAGAACAACAAGANTTAAGTGAAGCNATNGANAGAGTTGTNGCTGGNTTAGAAAAGAAGAGTCGTGTTTTGCAAGATGATGAAAAGAAAGTTGTTGCTTATCACGAAGTTGGTCATGCTATTGTTGGCCATCTAATGCCTGGAGGTTCAAAAGTAGCAAAGATTTCGATTGTCCCAAGAGGTATGAGTGCACTTGGTTATACTCTTCAACTCCCAACTGAAGAAAGATTTTTGAATTCTAAAGAAGAACTAAAAGGACAAATAGCTACACTTCTTGGAGGAAGGTCAGCAGAGGAAGTGGTCTTTGGAAAGATTACTACTGGAGCATCAAATGATTTACAAAGAGCAACTGATATAGCAGAACAAATGGTTGGTACATTTGGAATGAGTGATATTCTAGGCCCCCTTGCTTACGACAAACAGGGTGGAGGTCAGTTTTTAGGAAATGGCAATAATCCTAGAAGATCTGTAAGTGATGCTACTGCTCAGGCAATAGATAAAGAAGTAAGAGACCTAGTAGATGATGCCCATGAAACTGCACTTAATATTTTGAGGAATAATTTACCTCTACTCGAGTCCATTTCTCAAAAAATTCTTCAAGAAGAAGTTATTGAGGGTGAGGATCTCAAAACTCTTTTGGCAGAAAGTAAAATGCCTGCATAGTAGAATTTAATTTTTCAAACAATTTTATATGTTAAAACCAATCAAGCTTGTGAATAAAGATTTTTTATCAAGCTTGGATACTTCAAGAGAAGAGTTTTTTCATATTTTGGAAATTGCTAAAAATTTTAAAAATAAAGATTTAAATATTGAAACTAAAGATAAAGTTTTAGGATTGATTTTTGATAAATCTTCTACTCGTACAAGGGTTAGTTTTCAGGTCGCAATGTCGAGACTTGGGGGTACAACAGTTGATCTAAATCCCACTACTTCACAAATTGGGAGGGGTGAGCCAATTAGAGATACAGCAAGAGTTCTTAGTAGATATTGTGATGTTCTCGCCATCAGAACCTTTAAACAATCTGATATGGAAGAGTATGCAAAGTGGTCTTCTATACCAGTTATTAACGCCCTTACAGATTTAGAACATCCTTGTCAGGCCTTAGCTGACTTTTTAACTATTCATGAGGAATTTCTTGACTTTAAAAATGTAGTTTTGACATTTATTGGAGACGGTAATAATGTCGCGAATTCTCTTATTTTGTGTGGAGCTTTATTAGGAGTAGAAGTTAGGATTGCATGTCCTAAAGGTTATGAACCTAACTCATCTGTGATCGATAAAGCTTATAAAATTTATAAAAATAAGAATTTGTTAAAAATAACTAACGATCCCAAAACTGCTGTTTTAGGATCAAATGTTATTTATACAGATGTTTGGTCATCTATGGGGGAAGAAAATCAAAAGGAAGAAAAAGAAAAAGTTTTTAATGGATTCACTATTGATAGTGATTTAGTAAGTAAGGCTGATAAAGATGCGATTATTCTTCATTGCCTTCCTGCATATAGATCCAAAGAGATAACGGATAAAGTATTTGAAAGTCAGAAAAGTAGAATTTTTGATCAAGCCGAAAATCGATTGCATGCCCAACAAGCACTTTTATCTTGCATTATTTAATAGTTATACTTGCTAACTAATTAATAAAAGGGTACAAATGTATTAGAGTACATATGTTCATGGAAACTTCTTCTGAAGATAATCTTACACAGGCTCAAAATGAGCTTTATGCATGGATAAAAGATTATATGAAAAACTTTAAACATAGTCCCTCTATTAGGCAGATGATGCAAGCTATGGGACTTAAATCTCCTGCTCCAATTCAAAGTCGCTTAAAGCATCTGCAAGAAAAGGGATATATTTCATGGCAAGAGGGTAAAGCAAGAACTATGCAAATAGTTGATGAAATTGCAGAAGGAGTACCAATTTTGGGTTCGGTCGCGGCTGGAGGTTTAATTGAAACTTATGCTGATATAAATGAAAATTTAGATATTAATGATGTTTTGAAAAAGAAAGATGTTTTTGCTCTTACGGTAAATGGTGATTCAATGATAGATGCTTGTATTGCTGATGGAGATATGGTTTTGATGGAGCCAATTTCAGATTCATATTCACTTAGGAATGGGACTATTGTAAGTGCCATGGTTCCAGGTTTAGGAACCACATTAAAGTATTTTGTTAAGAAAGGAGGGAAAATATTTCTTGAAGCAGCAAATCCAGCCTATGAACCAATTGAATTAAATTTAAATGAAGTTGTTTTTCAGGGAAAATTATTGGCTGTCTGGAGAAAGGTTTAAATTTATTCCTCAATATAAAACCAACCGATCATTTTATTTTGATAAATAGATATTAATTTGTTTATTAATTCAATATTTTTAAAACTACATTTTTTATCTTGTGCAACAAAGTATATATTCTCGTATCTATCTATATTATTTAAATTCGATAAATCTAATAGATTTAAATTATTATCAATATCTGTTAAAACTTTCGAAATTTTTGATTTTTTTAATAAAAAGGGGCAATCTAAAGGCACTAAAACATAATTATTTTTATCATTTTCAGATATATATTTGTTTAATAGAAGTTTTGCGAGATCTTTTTCTTTTGAACTAATTTTACATAAAAGTCTGCAATTAATATTTTTCTTAAGGGTATTCAAATCATAAATTAGTCCACTTTTATTTTCAATTAATAATAAAAATAAAGTAAAAATTATGATTGAGATAGCATAACTTTGAATAATAAAAATTAAATTCTCATTTGAGTCTTTCTCAAATACTTCTATTGATAAAACATCAAAAACTTTTTGCAATTTAGACTTGTTAGGATCAAAATATGTTTTGCTAAATAATTCATCTAATTCTTTAAGTTTTTTTTGTTGAATTTCGCCACTTTTTTCTGTATTTGAAGCAAAATATTGAAATTCAAGCTCGGCCTTTTTTAGATCAGCTTGAATTTTTTGCTTAAAATATAAATCTAATTCATCTTTGATTTTGTTTAAAATTGAAGGTATTTTATTTTTATCAACATCTTCAAATTCAATGGTGGCAAATTTTGTATTTTCATCAAAACGAAAAAATACTTTATTTATCCAAGTATTAATATCTATTGGAAGTTGATCACTTTTTTTTGGATCCATTTCCTTATAAAAATTGAATACATTTTTAAGCTTTGAAGGGCTATTAAAAAGAATTTCAGACTCTTTTTTTAAATTTTTGTCTTTAAGTAACTTCTTATCAAAATATTCATATCTCTCCAAACTTGATAGAGTAGGAAATTCATTTTCTATATCTATCTTATTTATTTTCATAATCCCCTTGTATTTCTTCTCACTTGTCATATTTAAGATTATTAACAAAAAAAGAAACGTAAATGAAATAAATTTCAAGAAGTTTCTTTTCAAAAAATTCATAATTAAAACAAGATCTATATCATCATTTTTTTTATTATCCTTTTCTATTTTTTCAGACATGATTAATTTTTGTTTTATTAATAAATCCTTGCTGATTAAGGAAATAGATTATTAGATATTAACATAGTTATAAATTACATACATTATTAATAATGTATTAAATTGATGATATTACTTTTACTAGTTTTAATTAATACATTTCGGATGTATTATTAGAATAAAGATTTAGTAAATTGAATTTAAGATATATTTTTATTTACCTATTGGGTTTATTAATACTAGATATACCAATTTTTGCAAAAGTTCAATTCAACATTTCTTCTAATAATAATTCCCAAAATAGTAAATTATCTCTTTCTAATAAGAAGAAAGATATAGTTAATATTTTTAAAAATGATTTTAATGAATTATATAAGAATTTAGGAATTTTTTTAGTCCAAAATGTTTCCAATGAGCAAAATGTTGCTTTTGATATTGAATCAGATATCCAATTTCAAAATGGAAATATTTTCGTAGCTGAGGGAAATGTAATAATGCAATTTTCTGATGGAAAACTTTTAGCAGATGAAATTATCTATGACACTTTAAATAAGAACTTTGAAGCTAAGGGTAATGTACTTTTTAAAAAGGGTTCTCAATTTTTTGAGGCCGATGAAATCTATTATGAATTAGAAAATAAAAAAGGTTTTGTAAATAATGTTTATGGAGTTATAGTTCTAGATAAATTTAGCCAAGATATTAATCTTGAAAATAGCTTAGATGATGTAAATAAATTTCAAATTGAAAACTTTGATCAAGACATAAATGATTTGAATTATATGAAAAGTATCAATATTGGATTAACCAATGATGCTGATTCTGATGAAGGTAGAAAATTTAATATAACTGATGTTAAATTTGATATACCTAAAATTTCAAAATGGAGATTTAAATCAAAGAGAATAGAAATTGGTTTAAATAAATTTGAAACTGATAAGATTATTTTTACAAATGATGCTTTTAATAAACCTCAGTTTTTATTGGAAAGTAATAATTTTTCAGGAGAAATAATTAATGAGAAAATTAAATTTATAAGTCGTAATACATGGATTAATTTTGATCAAAAATTAAAATTACCTATTGGACGAAGAACAATTTTTGATAGAGATCCCCTAACAAAATGGTGGGTAGGATCTGATTATTCAGAAAAAGATGGATTTTATTTTGCCAGGGATTTTGATGAAATAAAATTATTTGATAATTTTTCTTTAAGATTAACTCCATATTTTTTAATACAAAGAGCTATCAAAGGGAAGACAAATTCTTTTACTAAAGAAGGATCAAGTTTATTTAGTTCAAAAGTTACAAATGAAACAAGTTTGTCAGACTATTTTGCTTTAGATTCTTTAATAGAAGGGAAAATATACTCTTGGGATCTTAATCTAACGACTAACTTAAATACGCTTAATGAAAATAGAATTCATGATGCGATTCGTTCTAAATTAACTTTATCAAAATCTTTTGAAATAACACCAAAAAATAATAAAGATTACCAATCAAATTTAAATAATGAAATTCTAAATAATGAAATTAAAGAATCTAAATTTGAGAATTTTATTGATATAAAGTTTTCAAGTGCTTTTCGACAACAGGTTGATAAAGGAATCGATGGCACTGCCGAGATCTATTTTGCCAAAAATATTTCAGTCGCAAATCGTAGATTATTTTCAAAAAATGATGTAAATGCAAATCTTTACTTTGTTTATGATTTAGGAGAAATTAAAGCTGAAAAGAAAAATATCAAAGAATTCAATACTTTAACTAGGAACGTATTCGCAGCAAAGTTTTCTTATGATTTCCCTTTAATTCAAAAAAAATTATCTAGTCAAAATATAAGTGAAGAATATTTATATTCTCCAGAAGTTATAAAAGAAGGAATAATCTGGAAAACAAATTTAAATGGAGGACTATTTTTATATAGTGATGACTCCAGTCAAGAGTCGATCTCTATTCATACTGGACCAGAAATAACCTATGGAAGCTTTAAATCTAAAATTCTTGACTATTCCAAAATTAAAATTACAGGAAGTCAATTTTTAAAAAGTGGCCAAAGTCCATTTAAATTTGATGATATTAATGACTCCCCAAGGGTTAAAATTGAATTAAATCAGCAAGTTTATGGAGCATTAGTATTTAATTACGAAACTCACTTGAATTTAGATGATGGTAAATTTAAATCTCCAAAATATGGTTTAGATTTTAGAAGGAGAGCTTATTCATTAGGTGCATTCTATTCTCCGGAATCAGAAGAATTTGGATTTAAGTTTCAGATTTTTAATTTTGATTACTCTGGTTTAAGTCCTAGATTTTAGATTTATGAATTAAAAATTATTTTAAAATAAAAATTAACTTAAATTGATACAAGATTTTTAATAAGCTCTTTTATAAGCATTTGCAAGAATTGTTTTTAGAAATATTTAATTATTTATTTTTAAAGCTACGATAAGTTTCTTTGTTAATATACTATTCATATTAATTATTTATAAAACTCATCAATGAAAGAATTAGTTCAAGATTTTAAAAAGGATGGGTTTGTAAAAATATCAACAAATAAGTCATTTCAAATTTTAATAGCTTCACTTAAAGAAGAAATAAATAATCTTATAGTTGACTATAATTCAAAAGTAAATTCTCAAAATTGGTTAATTTCGGGAAGAGCTATCGATCAAAGATTAGAAGAAAAACTTCCAAAAGAAATTAAAAATGAAAACGACTTTTATGGTAAGAGATATACTTTAGACTTAATTGATTTTCCTGATTCTCTATTAAGAATTGTAGAACACGATCATATTTTGAATGTTGCTAAAAGAATGCTTGATACAGAAAATGTAGTTCTACATAATGGTTCAATTTCAGGAGTTTATCCAGGAAACACTGGTAATGGAGATATGTACCATAGTGATACTGCAAATTTTTGTAAGGATAATAAAACCTTAAATTTATTAGAAAAAGATAAATTTCTAGTAAATATAATGATACTTTTTGATGATGTTACAAATGATTTAGCGCCAATGAAAATAATGAAAGGAAGTCATTTGACTGATGTGCATAAAAAAATGAATGACCACGTATCAAAGAAGTTGAAATACTCTAATAAATTCGATAATTTAATTCAAACAAGTTGGATTTATAAAGAGCTTTTAGAAGACTTCAAATTCGAAGAAATCTCTTATACAGGTAATTATGGTGATGTTGCAGCAATGAATTCATTCGCTCTTCATAAAGCTTCTCCAAACTATACCAAGGATAAAGTTAGAAGAGTTATGATATTAAATTTTGGGAGAGAGAGAGATAAAGAATTTATCAGAAAATATCCTTATAAAAAATGTAAATTATTTTTATCAAAATTAAAAAATAAAAAAATTGGTGAAATTACATACAGGAAAAATTCTTCTTTGTTATTTAAATCAAAATGGGCTATTGAAAATAAAACTTTTTTAATAAAAAAAATTATAAAAAAAGGATTAATAAAAATACTTGATCCTGAATTTATTTTGGCAAGATTGGCAAGAATGAAATTTAAAATTTTTCTTTCCAGTTCATATTTTTTAAAAAATAAGAGAGACTATCTAAATCTTGGAGGAGGTGTTTCTTTTTATCATCCAAATTTTTTTACAATTGGTATTAGAAAAGAAAGCGTATACGAGAAGAGTAAAGGTTTAGTTAAATTTGACTTAAGAAAAAATAAACCAATGCCTTTCAATCATAGTTCATTTTCTGGAATTTATATCAGCCATTCCTTAGTACATTTTACTGATAAACAAGTGAGATTTGTATTGAAGGAGTCATTTCGAATATTAAAAAATAATGCAACTTTAAGAGTTGTATTGCCGGATATGAAAATGATGTTTGATGCCTTTGATAAAAGAGATGCATCTTATCTTGAAGATTTTAGAAAAAAACAATTTTCAAGATCAGAATGTTTATGGGGTTATGATACTTGGTTAAGATTGATTACAAGAAATTTTGCAGGACATATTGTTGATAGATTTAGTGATGCTGAACTTGAAAATATGTATAAAGATCTTGGTCGAAATCAATTTATAAATGAAATCATAAAATATGAAAAACTTGTTCCATCAAATAAATTTGTCCCTAATGTTCATAAATCATATTGGGATTATGAAAAGTTAAGAGTTATTTTATTAGAACTAGGTTTTTCTAAGGTAAAGTTATCTAAACGCCATGGATCAAATAATAAGATCTTAAGAAATAAAGCTTTATTTGATAATACTGCGCCAAAAAGGTCTTTTTATCTAGAAGCACTTAAATAATTTGTAAAATATCAGAATTATGAAATTTCTAATCTTTTATTAAAAGCTTAATAATTGGATGAAAAAGGTTCATATTTTTTCATAGAGATTCAGTTAGCACGATATATCTTTTAAATCTCAAAGTAAAATTAAAAATGCATTTTTCAATAATTAATCTCTATAAAGTACTATAGGAATTATAGACGTTATTTAAGAAAATCTTTAAATTCTTTGATGGGAATAACGTTTTGGAATTTGGGGCCATAGCTCAGCTGGTAGAGCACCTGCATGGCATGCAGGGGGTCAGCGGTTCGAGTCCGCTTGGCTCCATAAACCCTATTTAAGTGAAAAAATTTTTACAAAAAAAATTTTTTTAGTTTTTTAAACCTTTGTAATGTAAGCGTGATAATATTGAACATCAGTTCTAAGAAAATTATGAGAGATTTAGAAAATCTAACTGAAGATGAATTTAAAAAAATTGAGTCTTGGGGTTTAGATGAAAATCCCTTTGCAGCAGTTGACGATTTCTCATTTTTAAAGTCAGAACAAAGGTGGGAGAATAAAGAACAAATTTTTGCCTATAACGAATATGTTAGGAAAAGAAATGAATATATCAAAACGAGTGATTTTGATAATTATTATCGGGAAGTAGAACGTCCTATTGAGAGGATTAGATGGGAATATTTGATGAAAAGAAAAGCTTGGTTTATTACCCCTTTAGGATGGGAAGAGATTGCACTTAATGGAGGTAATGTTGCCGATCTTGGAATGGGTGATGGTGATGTAATTCAAAGATTGATAGATTTTTGTCTTGATTTTTGGAAGAAAAATAATATTCAATCTGTTCATTTATCTATTACTGGAATTGATTTAAACTTTTCAAGAGTTGAAAATGCAAAGAATTTAGTAAAAAATTCTGATGATAGAATTACTTGCAATTTTCATCAAGGCGATTTTGTAACTGAAAAACTAGAGTATAAAGAAAAATATTTTGATTATTCTTTGGTTTGTGGGGTCTTTGAGATTCTTGATGATATTCAATTTTCTAATGCATTAAAAGAGATTTCTAGAGTAACAAATAAAGGCATTTATATAGAAGATGTATATGAGAAATTCCCTGGTGGGCATCCAAGAGATACTTTAGGTAAATCTTTACTCGAAAATGGATTTAAAACTCAAAAAAGACATGTTATTTTAACTGAACCTTTTAACAAGAAAGAATTGCAGGATCCTAGAAAACTTTGGCCAAATTTATTAGATCAGAATATATGGGCTGCAAAGGTTTAATTATTAAAAATAATTTCTAAAAATTATTTAATATTTTTGTTGTAAAGCAAATTATCTATAACTTTTGAAAGTAAATTTAATCCTTCTATTCCGCTTCTTTCAGGATGAAATTGGAACCCAACGTTATTATCTATGGCACAGATAGCAACTATATCTCTTCCATAGTATTTTGTGATTGTATAAAAGTCAGAATTACTAATTGAATCAGCTCCATAATTGTGAACAAAATAAAATGCTTTATCTTTAAGTTCTTTTATGTAGTTATATTTTGATTCACCATAATATTCAGAAATATCGTTCCATCCCATGTGAGGTAATTTAATTTCTTTGGGATATGAATTTGTAACACTATCCTTAATTACAAGATCTTTAATATTTTTTATTTCTCCTTTGAATATACCTAGACCATTATTCTTTGAGAATTCTGAGCTGTTTTCAAATAAAAGTTGCATACCCAAGCAAATTCCAATTATTGGTTTTCTATTTTTATATCTTTCTAGAAGTATATTTATCAATCCTCTATTCCTAAGTTCTTTAATTCCAGCAGGAAAAGAACCTACACCTGGGAGAATTGCTAAATCAGATTTACTTATTAAATCTTTATCTTCTGTAAGACATATATCATGACCGAAAAGATTTAATGCATTAATTAAGCTTTGTTGATTGCCCATTCCATAATCAATTACAGCAATATTGAATTTTTTATTTTTATTTTTTGTAAAATTAATTTTGTTACTATTACTAATTCTTAGAGAAAAATCCTTAGAATTTATTTTTTCCTTAATCTCTTGAATACAAAGCTTTTTATAATGGAATGAACTCCCTATAGATATACCAGATACTGATGATAATTTTAAGAATTTATCTATTGTTGATATTGTATTGAAACCACCTCCAACAATTAAAGGTTTCTTGACTAATTTATTTGCCATATTTATTAATTGTTCGTCAGGACCTTTGTTTGTTCCATCTTGATCAACTGAAGTTAAAAATATTTCGCCAATTCCGAGTTTTTGCGATTTTTCAATCCATGATTGAAGATCAATTCCAGTACGTTCTCTTCCAGATTCAATCATTACTTCCCATCCAGAGGACATTTTGAATGATCTTCTTGCTTGGATAGATAGAGTAATACATTGTTCTCCAAATCTATTGGCAAGCTTTGTTATTAGTTCTGGATTCTTAACGGCATGTGTGTTAATTGCAATTTTATCTGCTCCAGCCTTAAGAAGATTATAAACATCGTCAACAGATTTTATAGCACCTCCTGCTGTGACTGGGACAAAAACACTTTTGCATGTATCATTTAAAAGCTTATCTAAACTGTTCCTGCCATAAAGGCTTGCTACAGCGTCAGAGTAAAATATTTCATCAATTCCTTTTTTATAATAGTTTTGAGCCACATCACAGGGGTTTCCTATAACTCTCAATCCCTCGAATCTTATACCCTTTATTAATCTAGAACCTTTAATGTCAAGCCTTGCAATAATTCTTTTACGAAATTTTTTCACAAAAAAACCTATTTATTACCTTTCCAATGTTGGGCTGAATTTTTTTCATAAACATTATCTGTAACTTGTTTTCTTAATTCCCAATGGTTCTGTTCTGACCATTTCCAGATGTGTGGGGATCTAAATGTATCAGCTAAATCCCAATAATATTGCCTAGAAAAAATAGGTTCTTCAAAATATTTACTTATGAATGGAAATTTATGATTATCAATTGATAAGTAATTAAAAATTTCCCGTGACCACCTTTCAGGAAATTCACCATCAAATTTTTTGACCAAAGCAATTCCTTCCTCTCTGGTAATATCTCCAGATCTGATTTCTTGAGATGCATCATAAGTAGCTCTTCCAATACCAAATTTTATGTAAGTTGAGTGGTAATGGAAATCGTCAATTTTATCGTCTATGGAGTTGTAGGTACTATAAGTTCCAACTGTCCTTTCAGGTGCGCATTGGAAATCACCATTCTCAACAGAATAATAATAAGCAGATTGTGGATGCCATTTTTCAAAATACCCTAAATAATGCACTTGTATGTTTTTTTCAATAAGTTTTTCTGGATCTATTGGCAAATACGGTTCAAAATCTACTTTCTTAAGAGATAATTCCTCCAATTCATTTAAAGGCATTCCTCCTAAATAAATTTCAGAAGATTTCTTTTCAGAAAAAAATTCTTTTGATCTGCTAGAAATATTTATATCCTGTTTTTTGTTGCCATATTCTGCCTCATTTTCTCCATAAAATATTAAAGAAATATCATGTAAATAAGCAATCTTAGGTGCAAGATTCTTTTGTCCTATCATAAAAGGCTGAAATGGATGGAATAAATTTTCAAGGGAAATTCTTGTAAGTAATTTATGAATCATTCCATTTGGAGTAAACAAAATATTATCAAATCCTGCATGAATCCATGCCTGATGATTTTTCCAACCCCAATCAGTATATATGTGAGGAGCCCATGTACAAGTTAGTGGATTCATTCCATATTTGTATTTCAAAAGATGAGCTTGCATAAAGCTATCTTTACCTCCACTTCCTGGAACTAAGCAATCATAACCTCCATCATCTTTTCTATACTTATCACATAAATCTCTCAACTCTTGTTCTCTTTCTTTCCAATTAATAGATTCTTTAATTTCCTTTACTTTACATGCGTCACAAATATTATTTTCGTTGAATTTTATTACTTCCTTATCAGAAACTCCATCATTTTTAAATTCAATTGTACTAGATGGCCTTTGATTACTAATAACACATTTGCTGCAAAATTGAACTTTTTTGGGCAATCCATAAAAAGGGTTACCTACAAGATCTGATTTAAATAAATTCTTATCAATTTTTTTTGGGTAAGGGAATTTAATAACCATAAATGATTAAATATTTTTTTTATTGCATGCTAGTTATGCTAGATAAAATAATACCATTTAAATAATTTCTAATAAACCATATTAGGTTTTTACTTTAAATTTTAAAACTTATTTTAAAAATTCAACCCCTATATATTCTGCAATTTTCTAGAAAAGACATTAAAAATTTTAATAAAATTAATATTTTGGATCGTTGAATTGGAAAAATTTTGATTTAAATTATTCTTACTTTATTATTTGTAGAGACATAAAATATTAAACTATAGTTAGATTGCTATATTTTACTTCAGGCATCTTTAAATAAATGATTAATTTTGAAAAATATCTTGTAAATAAGAATTCAGAATTAATGTCAGCTCTGAATATTTTGAATAATTTAACTCATAAGGTTTTAATTATAGTTGACGATAATAAAAAGCTTTGTGGAACGATTTCAGATGGAGATCTAAGAAGATGGGTTATAAGAAAAGATAGTAAAGCCAACTGTGAATCTTTAATGAATGCTAATTGTATTTATGCATATTCTCATAATAAGGAAATAATGAAATCCAAAGCTAAAAAGAAAGGAGTTTCTCTACTTCCACTTATTGATGATGAAAATAAGGTTATTGGGGTTTGTGAAATTGAATTAAGGTTATCAGAAAAGAAAAAAAGCACAGCTGTTATTATGGCTGGAGGGAAAGGGACAAGACTCTTACCATTAACTAAAGACGTACCAAAACCTTTGATCGAAGTTGGTGGTAAGGCAATAATTGAGAGAATAATTGAAAAATTGATTAATGAAGGTTTTCAGAATATTGTTATATCAGTTGGACATCTTTCTGGATTAATTGAAGAATATGTGAAGGGTAAAGATTTTGATGCATCAATATCATTTTCTAGAGAAAATAAACCATTAGGAACAGCTGGATCATTAGCTGATATTAAAAAAAGAGATATTTTCTATCCAATATTAGTTACAAATGCAGATATACTTTGTGAATGTAATCTTAGCAATATAGTAGAAAAAACAATGGACCAAAATCTTGATGGAATTATGTTATGTAAAGAAGAAAAATATCAAGTACCATTTGGCGTAATTAATCATAATAATAAAGAATGGAAAGGAATAACTGAAAAACCAACTTATTCCTTTATGGTTAATGCAGGAATTTATATTTTATCCAAATCGATGATTGATCTTATTGAAGAGAATCAATATCTTGACATGCCAAGTTTATTTGAAAAAGCAAAGCTCAAGAATTATAAATTGGGAATTGAATGTACTTCTCAATATTGGATTGATATTGGGAGATATGAAACTTTAGATTCTGCTAACAAATATTTTTCTCAATAAATTTTTATTAATGTGTAAAAAATTAATAAATGTTCTGATAACTGCTAGAGGAGGTTCTAAAAGACTACCAGGAAAGAATATTAAAAATCTTTGCGGAAAGCCTTTAATTGCATGGACCATTGAGGCTGCTAAAGGATCGCATTATGTCGATAAAATTTATGTAAGTACTGATAGTAAAGAAATCTCTGAAATATCAAAAAAATATGGTGCAATCGTTCCTCGCATGAGAAATCCAGCTCTTGCAGCAGATAAAACTTCAAGCTTTGATACTGCAATAGATTTTGTGGAATATTTTTGCGGAGGTGATCGATCAGAAATGCTTTTACTTCAGCCAACATCACCATTAAGATTTTTTGATCAAATAAATAAATTTATGGAAAAAATTAGGGAAAAAAATTCTAAACAATGTGTGGCAGTTAGGGATATCACAAAATATTTATCTTTTGCAAAAATTGATTTAGAAGTAAATAAGAAAATACTTATACCAAACGGCTCAATGTACTATACAAGGATCGATATCCTAAAAAAAGAGAAGAATTTTTTCTCCAAGTATTCTGATACTTTTATAATGGACGATTTCCATAGTATTGATATTGATACTCAAGTTGAATGGGACATAGCTGAAGCTTGTTTGAAAAGCATACTCGAGAAAAATATAAAATTTTAAATAAATATCTTAAAGTTGATCCTTCACAAATCTTTTTTTAGCCTACACCATCCTTTTCTTTAGAATAATATAAAAACATAACCTTAGTTTTTAAAATTTAAGAAATATCTTTAAAAGGTTTACTTTTTTTGTGTGATAGATGATTATTAAGTTGTTTAAAATTTTCAATCTATTTGATTCAATTAATTTGTTACAAATTATATAAATCATGAAAAATATTTTGGTTGTAGGAGCTGGTTTCGCAGGTGCAGTACTAGCTAGAGAATTGGCGGAAGCAGATCATGAAATTGTCGTTATTGAAAAAAAATCTCATATTGCAGGAAATTGTTATACAAAGAAGGATGATGAAACTGGCATTATGGAACACGTATATGGTCCACATATATTTAATACAAGCAATATTGATGTTTGGAAATATATAAATAAATTTGGAGAATTGGTACCCTTTATAAATAGAGTAAAATGTTCAGTTAAAGATCAGATATTTTCTTTCCCTATAAATTTACATACAATAAATCAATTTTTTAATAAAAAATTCAATCCAGATGAGGCAAAGATTTTTATTGAAAAGTTAAGGCTTAAGGAATTAAAAGATCCCAAGAACTTTGAAGAACAGGCTTTAGCTTTTATTGGTGAAGATCTTTATAGAGCATTTTTCTATGGTTACACTTTAAAACAATGGGGATGTGAGCCGAGAGAATTACCAGCCTCTATTTTAAAAAGAATACCTGTAAGATTTAATTACGACGATAATTACTACAATAAGAAATTTCAGGGGATACCTAAATTTGGATATACTAAAATAATTGAAAATATNCTTAATCACAAAAAAATAAAGCTTGAAAGAAATCTTTCATGGCAAAATTCGATGAAATCAGATTTTGATAAGATCTTTTTTTCTGGTCCGATTGATGAATTTTTTGGATTTAGGTTTGGTAGATTGGGTTACAGAACAGTTTTTTGGGAAAAGAGCATCGTAAATGGGGATTATCAAGGCACTGCAGGAATTAATTATCCAGATGTTGATGTTGCATTTACCCGAATTTATGAACACAAGCATTTTACTCCATGGGAGAAATTTGAAAAGTCAATCGTTTTTAAAGAATTTAGTAAAGAAACTGGAAAAAATGATCTACCTTATTACCCAAAGAGATTGAAAAAAGATTTGCAAATATTACATAAATACCAGTTAGAGGCAGAAAAAGATAAAAATCTTAAATTTATTGGAAGATTAGGCACCTATAAATATATGGACATGGAGGATGTTATATTAGAATCTTTGATTGTCGCAAGAGACTTTCTGGATAGAGAAGTAAAGTAATGAAGAAAATAGTAATTACAGGAGGTGCAGGATTTATAGGGTCAAATTTAGTTGAATATATTAATAATATAAAGAAATTCTATGAAATTATAGTTATTGATAATTACTCTACAGGTTCAAGAAATAATCATATAAAAGAAAAAAATCGAAATAAGATAAGGTATATAGATGGTAATACCAAAAACATAAAAAAATTATTACATGAAGAAAATAATATCGATGTTGTTTTCCATTTCGCTGAATTTTCAAGAATTGTTCAAAGTTTTGAAAATTATGAAACCTGTTTTGAATCCAATATTGTATCAACCCTTGAGGTCATAAAATTTTGTGCAGTAAATAAAATAAAAATTATTTATTCTGCTTCTTCAAGTAAGTTTGGTAATAGTGGTAAAGATGAACATCTTTCTCCTTATAGTTGGTCAAAAGCAAAAAATATTGAACTTATTAAGAATTTTGCTAATTGGTATGGATTATCTTATGAGATTGTATATTTCTATAATGTTTATGGACCAAGGCAAATTAAGAATCATCCTATGGCAGCAGTAATTGGTATCTTTGAGGAACAATATAAACAAGGGATCCCAATTACAGTTGTGAAGCCTGGTAATCAAAAAAGAGACTTTACTCATGTTAACGACATCGTTACAGGAACTTACCTCGCATGGGAGAAAAATCTTAATGAAGAATATATGTTAGGTACTCAAACAAATCATACTCTTTTAGAAGTAGCTGAATTTTTTGGAAGTGAAATAAAATTTCTTCCAGTCAGAAAAGGCGAGAGGTTCGAATCAATTGTAAAAAATAATAAAGCTCAAATATTATTAGGCTATAAAGCTAAAGTTAATTTAAAGGACTACATTAAAGATTTTAAATTAAAAAATAGGAAGGAAATTTGAAAAGTAAATTCCAAGTATTAATCCCTCATAATGCTGCAAGAGGCGGTCCAGAAAGCCTTTATCAATTAGCATTTTTATTAAAGCAGCATAATCAAGATGTTGAAATTGTATATACATTAGATTGGAGAAAATTTTTTAGTACTAGAAAGATAAAAGTGCCAAATGAAATGAAGAAGTATTCAAAAGATATTCAAATCAGAGAAAGGATAAATGACTCTAAAGGCAATATTGTAATAATACCTGAAACTTTCACAGCATATTCTAGAAAAATTAAATCTGCTCAAGTGTTTATATATTGGCTCAGCGTGAATAATTATTTTTTTAATTATGAAAAATATAAAGGTAAAAAGTATAGTATCTTAAAATTTTTACATCCTCATTTTGATTCACCGCTTACATTTAATCAAATACTGAACTCAAATTTTTGCCACATAGCGCAATCAGAATATGCAGAAAACTTCATACAAACTAACTTTGGGAAGAAACCTTTTCTGATTTATGATTTTATAGATAAAATCCCCAACTTTGATGAGGGATTTTTTAATTTAATCAAAAGAAAAAAAATAATTTTATATAACCCTATGAAAGGGTATTCCACGACTAAAAAATTGATCAAAGCTTTAGGAAACGAATATAAATTTGTGCCTTTAATAAATCTTTCTTACCCTAAATTAATAGAACTATTAAAGTATTCAGCAATTTATATCGATTTTGGAGAGCATCCAGGAAGAGATAGGATACCTCGCGAGGCAATACTTTGTGGTTGTTGCGTAATAACTGGTTATAAAGGAAGTGCTTCTTTTAAAGATGTTCCTTTAAGTAGAAAATTTAAAATATTTGAAGATGAAAATTTAGAAAAAAATTTTAGAGCGATTTTAAAAGAATTATTCAACAAAGCTGAATGCAGAGATTTATATCAAAATGCATATAAAATTTTATTGAAAGATAAATTTATAGCAATGAATCAAGTTAATAATTTTTTGAAGAAAGATTATAAATATGAAATTTAATTAATTTATTTGTAACTCATATTTACCGAGATATATTGAAAATATTCTTAAACGTTACTGTCAAAAAATAAATCTTAAAAAACAAATTAATTAGTGAGGATAAATGAAAAAAGTCCTTGCTTTTTAGATTATTTTAATTCAGTAAAAATCTTTCTAAATATAGTTATGATTAACTTTATTTTTCAATATTTAACCTAAATTAGTCCATCTTCTTAAGAAATAACCTGCTCTACTTTTAATAGAAATACCTTTCAAGTTAATTTTTTCATTCTTTGATGGAACATATTTTGTATTAGTTGATTTATTACGTTTTTTTTCTTTATCGCTTGGAGGAGTAGAAGTATAGTAGTAAAAAGCTAAAGAAGTTCTTGGAAAATTTAAAGGGAAAAGATGAGGTTCTGGATGACCATGAAATGTAAAATCATTCGTATTAAAAATTACTAATCTATTTGAAATTGGTTGAATTGATTTCATATTACAGACTTTTTCATTTTGAGGATTTTTAGATAGTAATAACTCACCCTTCCATTCATTGGAATAATTACTATTTAAATAGTAGAGAACATTTATTCGACGATAAAGTTTTAATTTTTTATTCCAATTAAAATCAGTGTGCATTTTTAAAAAACCACCCCTACAAGTTCTGTGTAAACCACCACCCTCTAAATATGGATCTGGAATTAGTTCTTTTACACCAGTAATTTCAGTAAGAAATTCTAAGAAATCTGCTGACATAAAAAAATTACATGTATCTAAAACATTTTTAGTCATCATTTTTTTATCACTTAAAGTTGTCTTGCTTTTTTGAGTGAAATTATTTGAAGAATTAATATTTGTGGTAATTTGTCTACATTCTTTTTCAAGATCTAAAGAATATTTATTGTCTAAAAAATTATCTAAAACCAAATGAGGGAAGGGTTTTTTGTTTAAATATAATTTCCTAAGATAGTTAGTCTTATGAATTTTTAATGAGTCGTAAAATGAATACATTTAAGAGATTTAAGAAAATTTAGGTATTTTCCCGGTGGGTAAAACTAATAAAAGACTTTTAATTAGTTGAAGATTAATAAAGTAAGGTTTTCAAAATAATAGAAAGATAATTGTTTGAATTTTAGATATTTAGACAATAACTTTAAAAATTATTAATCGTTTTAAAATCCATCTATACAAAAGTATAAAAGCAACAAAAGTTTCTTTTATTTCTGAAAATTTTCTTGAAAAAAAGCTTTTCACAAAACGCGTAAAAGGTTCTACAAAAATAACCATAAAGAAGAAAATTATAAATGTAATTTTTTTAAAATGTAATTTTGCATAAATTAATTTACTTCGTAAATTATAAAACATTCTTTTCGCTTTTATCTTAGAAGAAGAGCCTCCTCCAAGGTGAAATATGCTAAATTCAGAAAAAAAGATTGATTTTTTACCTTTAATAAATGCTCTATAAGAAAAATCAACTTCTTCTGAATATACAAAAAATCTTTCGTCAAATCCATTTAACTCGTAGAAAAAATCTCTTCTAACTAGAAAAAAAGCCCCCATTATTTGGTCAACAAATTTTGTTGTTTCATGCGAAAAATCAATCATAAAGTGAGAAGTATATTTTGGATAAAGTTTACTTATTCCGAATATATGGCAAATAGTATTTAATAATGAGGGAAAATAAGCGCATGTTTTTGTAGTTTTATAATTCTTATCAAGTAATTTTATTCCTGCTATTGCTATTTCCTCTGAATTTATTGTTTCTAATTTATCTAAAACTTTACTTATTGCATTATCTAATAATTTAGTATCTGGATTAAGGAATAAAATATATTTTGAATCAAAAACTTTCGCTCCAATATTACAAGCCTTTCCAAATCCAGAATTAAAACCAACTTGAATTAAATTAATATGCTCTTTTTTTTCGATTTTCTCGATTGATTCATCACTAGATTTATTATCAACAACAATGATATTAAATCTATCTTGACCTTCAAACGATAAAATAGAGTTTATGCATTCGTTTAGTAGAGAACCTGTATTCCAATTGACAATAACAATATCGCAAATTTTGGATTTTTCTGAAAGCATTTAGTTATGGAAGTTTTAATTAATAAATTATAAAATTCAAAATAATGAACAATAAAGTTAAAAAGTAATTATCAAAACTTTTTAAATAATACTACAAGTCTCTGAAAATTATTATCTAATAATTAAAAAAATTCGTTAAAGAAATGTTTTTGTAGAGGAATTTTATTGATGTCTATCTTCTCAAGCAAAGAAACAATTTTCTTTGAAGAATTTCCCGCACCATAAGGATTAACCACATCATCACATTTCATATTTAAAGCTTTATTTATTGCCTCAATGATTTCCTTTTTTTCCACCTTACAATCGATAATTGATTTTGATCTTATTCTTCCTTTTTGTCTATCTCCAATGTTTACAGTAGGCTTTTTGAATGTTGGAACCTCAAATAATCCACTTGAGGAATTGCCTAAAACCAAATCAAAACTATTTATACAGTTGTAATAAAGATATTGTCCTAAAGCATCATAAGCTTTAGCATTTTTATGTAAAGAAACAAAACTTTCAATTTCTTTATTTAAAACTCTCCCTCCGTCATCAGCATTTGATTTGGTAATCACCAATCCAAAATCAGAACCTAATTCAGATAATGCTTCAAGAATAGTGACTAAGTCTTCTCTATTTTTTTTGTAGTTTAAGGTTACAGGATGATATGTGAAAATAATATTTTTATCTCTTAATTTAAAATCTAATTTCTCCTCTAATTTTTCTTTTGAAATCATTGGGGTATCTTTGATTAAATCTATGGTTGGGCTTCCAAAATTAAATATATATTTTGGATTCTCCCCTAATTGTTTAACTCTTCTATAAGCATCCGTATTAGTAACGAAGTGAAGGTGTGACATTTTTGTTATTGAATGCCTTATAGATTCATCATAAGCTCCCTCAGTCGTATCACCTCCAGAAATATGAGCAATTCTCAATTTCATTAATAATGCTACTTGAGAAGCTGCAAGAAGTTCAAATCTATCTCCCATTATGAGAACTAGATCCGGCTTAAGTTCTTGATATGCTTCAGAGAAAGAAATGCAAGCAAGACCTACACTTTTTGCAACTGCTGCTGTTGTGTCAGATGATAGTAAGCATTCTATTTTTTTATTTATTTTAAATCCATCTGACTCGATTTTTTTGTAAGTAAGTCCAAATTCAGGAGACAAGTGCATACAAGTTGCTATTATTTGAAGTTCTAATATTTCAGAGGCATTTATAGCTTTCATAACTTTAAACAAATGACCATAGTCCATTCGCCCCCCAGTTACTACACAAATCTTTTTCATTTAAAAATATGATTTTATAACATCGATTATTCTTTGCTGCTCATCAAATTTTAAAGTAGGTGATGATGGAAGGATAAGAATCCTTTCTTGTATTTCATCTAAGTGTTTAAGTTTATTTATCATTGAACTTTGATATGGTTTTTGAAGATGCAATGGCTTCCAAAAATAATTAGCTCTTATTTTGGCCTCTCTTAATTTATTAATCAATTCTTCTATAGTTTCTTTATTTTTTTCTTTTAAAATAATAGCATTTAGCCAATGTGAACTCTCACCCCAATGCGGATCACTTAGTAATCTAAATTGTGAGTAGTTTTTGAATGCATGATAATAATTCAAATGAATCTTTTTTTTCTCATTCAATATTTTATCTAGCTGCTCTAGTTGAGCTAAACCTAATGCTGCTTGAATATTAGACATTCTGAAATTAAAAGCAATTTCGTCATGATCGTAACGATTAGTACTTTTAGCAGTTGATGATAAATGCTTAACTTTTTGTATGAGGGTTTTTTCTTTAGAGTAAAATATACCCCCAGATCCAGTTGTTATTGTCTTATTCCCATTAAAAGATATAATGCCTGGCAAACCAGTTTCACCTAAATCTAAATTTTTATATTTTGAACCAATACCACAAGCAGAGTCAAGTAAAATTGGTATGTTATATTTTGCCCCTATCCTTTTAATTTCGTCAATATTCGGTGGACAACCAAATACATGAACAGGAATTATGCAACCGATTTTTTGTTTGGTCTTTTTATGAAAACAAAAACTGTTCTCTTGATAAGTATTATTTTCAAGTTCATACTCTAATTTTTGATGATCAAGTGTTAAATGCCTCATTTCAATATCGAAGATCCATGGTTGAGCATTAACATGCGAAATAGCATTAGCGGTAGCAATAAATGTATATGTGGGTAAAATTACAAGATTATTTTGTTTAACTTCTAAGCTTAATAAGCCTAATTGTAAAGCAGTTGTTCCTGATGATGTGGCAGCAGCCCCAGCCTCATTTAGTCCTATTTTCTTAGAAATGAAATTTTCAAATTTAGTAGTAAAAGGTCCTATAGATGAAACATAATTTGAGGTTATGCATTCTTCTAAATATTCTTTTTCCTTTCCCCTAAGGGAGGGAATCGAAATTTCAATCCATTCAGACATAGTTAATTTAAAAATTTCTTATACCAATCAAAAGTTTTAGTAATACCCTCAAAAAGACTTGGAATATTTATATGATCTGAAGAGTCAATAAGTCTCGATGTGTCGGGAACTCGTCTAGATGGTGATCCTTCTGTATTTTCTAATTCGTTTAAAGTTATATCACTTCTTTTTGCTACATTTAATAAGATTTTTGATAAATCTTTGATTTTAATCTCAGGTTCAGATACACCTAAATTAATAACTTTTTCTTCAAGTTTGGACTTTGATATAAGACTATATATGTTTTCTACTGCGTAGTTTATATAACAGAAAGTTCTTGTATGGTTTGGTGAGTAGATATCTAAAACTCCGTTTTTTGGGGTAAACAATATTTTTTTTATTTGTTGAGGAATAACATGTTTCATCCCCATCCTTGGACCAAAAATATTGTGTGGCCTTAAAATTAAAAAATCTAAACCCGATGAATGACACATCGCTTCACCGTAAAGTTTTGATAACATATAAGAAGTTCTTGGCTTAGAAAGATCAGGCAAAATAAGCATTGAATCTTCTGGAGTTGGGTATTTTATAGTTTTATTAAATTGAGATCCTGCATAAACTTCACTAGTTGAAGCAAAAATTAACTTAGGCTCTTTTTTCTGTTCTTTGCAAAGATTAATTATATTAGACAACATAATTTGGTTTTTAGATAAGACTCCATAAGAGTCTGCTATGACATTTTCAACACCAACAATTGCTGCCAAATGGAATATAAATTCATAATCGTTTTTAATTTTTTCTATTTCATTGGAATTAAGCAAATTACATTGAATATATTCGCAACTATTTTGTGCAATTAAAAATTTGATTTCTTTATCAAAATTTTTTGGATTAATAATATCAGTAAGATAAACTCTAAATCCATTATTTATAAGTAATTTTGCTAGATGAAAACCTATAAATCCAGCTCCACCTGTAATTAAAACTTTCATAAAGATCCTCTCCCAATTGCCTTCACTTTAATACCAGAATTCTTTAAATTATTTAAATCAATTTTTGAAAGAATATTATTTGAGTCAATTAATATTCCAGAAAAATTTTCAAGCCAATTTTGGAAATTTAATTCTTTAAATTTTGAATGTTTTACTGCAAGTATTATCGCCGAGTAATCATAAGATTCTGGTAGATTATTGAATATATTAACTCCTTTGCATGTTGAATAATTTATCATTGGATCATAGCAATCAACATGAAAATTTCTTTCTAGCAAAAGGTTAATTAATTGTTCACTTGCGCTAAAGCGTAAATCGCCAACATCTTCCAAATAAGTTATTCCTAACACCAATATTTTATCCCCAACATTTTGTAAATTTTCCTCAATTATTTTTAGTGTATTATTTGGCATATTTTTATTTATATCAATAGATAATTTTGAAAGAGGAAAGTCTGACTTTTTATTATAAATTTGATCTAACGAAATCATTCCCATCAAGGGATCTTTTGTTAAACAATAACCGCCAACCCCTAATCCAGGATTCATTATATTTTTATGGGTTGGCCTAACTCTAATTGCAGAGATTACGTCAAATAAATCAATTTTTGCGATCTCTGCGAATTTACTCCACTCATCAATAAATGCAATATTTAAAGCTCGAAAACTATTTTCCATAATCTTTGCTGTCTCAGAAGCAGTTGTATTTTTGACATCTCTAAGCTCATATTTATTAGTATTGATAATTGTTTCTAAAAAACTCCTACATTTTATGCTCGAACTTTTATCGATTCCCGCAAAAACTCTCCAGAAATTTTTTATTGAATTGAAATAATTTGGTCCTGGCATAACTCTTTCATATGAATGTGCAACCATGGGTGCAACTTGCTTAGAATATTTTTTAATAAATTCGTTTTTTATTATTGGATAAACAATTTTTTCTGTAGTTCCAGGTGGAACTGTCGTTTCTATAATTAATAGTGCATCTTGTTTTATATATTTAGCAATAGTATTGATAGCACTCTTAAATCCAGTAAAGTCTACACTGCCTCTCTCTTGCGATGTGTCAACATCTAAATTTATATCTACAATTATATAATCTGCTTTACTAATAACTTCAGGATTAGTTGATGCAGTTAAATTTCCCTTTTTTATACAGTTATTGAATGATTCCTCTAATAATTTGTCAGTACTATTGATTGGAAAATTTCCAGAATTTATATCTTTTACTTTTTGCTTACCTAATTCATTAGCCAAATCTAATCCAATAACTCTATAAATATTCCTATTTTTTTTATCTTGAGCACTAGCTACTGCAACGGACATGGCTAAGCCAACAAATCCAAGACCTTGAACAACAACTGTTTTCATAGAAGATTATCAACATTTAAATTTTAAAATAGTTTGTATTTCTTTTTCGAATTTAAACTATTTTGGAATTAATTTATTACAAAAGATAATCTTGTAAATCATTTCTAATAAATAAAAGTGATTACATTTATCAACTTCCATTTATTTAAATTTTTTTTTGACATCATATCATTTATTAATCAATAAAAAATAATAAAGATATTATATTCTTAATACATAAACTCCTTATTATTTTCTAGATATAGAAACTCTTTTGTTTTATAAGGTTTTAGATAATGTCCATATTTATATTGCGACGAAAGATTAATTAAATATTAATAGAGATTTTTAAAAAATAATAACCTTTAATCTAATTCTATTAAATCATTAGGTTTGTAGTATTTTCCTGATTTTCTTCCTAAAATTAAGTCATACATAGTGGGAGGTAATCCATTACCTGGCCTCTTAATACTTAAGTTTTTATCAGTAAATACTTCCCCTTTTTTTATATATTTAGACGCAATTATTGATTTTCTAGCTACTTTTATATTTTTAATCTCAGATTTGGTTGGAACTTTTAGACCATTTCCAATTGCCTTTTCAATATTTCTTACAGAATTAACCAGACTATAAAGTTCATCAGGTTCGATACTAGCCTTATGATCTGGTCCAGACATTTTTTTATCTAGAGTAATATGCTTTTCAATTATTTCAGCTCCAATAGCTACTGCTGCAATACTTGCTTCTATGCCAGCTGTATGATCAGAAAACCCTACATTTATATCAAAACATTTCTTTATTGTATTAATAGCCTTTAAATTGACATCATTCATAGGGGTTGGATATGCAGTATTACAATGCAGAACAGATATTTTTTCTTTATTTAAGTCGCTTTCATAAAGTGTTTTCAAAGCAAACTCAATTTCTCCAAGAGTAGCCATACCAGAGGAAATTATAGTAGGTTGATTTTGAGCTGCTATTCTTCTTAAAAGGGGAATATTGTTTATTTCGCCAGAAGGTACTTTCCATCTTTTTAAGCCTATTTTAGCTAATAATTCTATACTCTCAATTGTAAATCCTGTAGACAAAAATTCAATCCCTGATTTTGTAGCGTAATCTTTTAATAATTTGTGAGACTCTAAATCAAGCTCAAGTTTTTGAAGAAGAGTTTTTTGATTAATGAATTCAGGGGAATTCTTAATTTGATATTCAGCTAGTGGAGCACTATCAGTTGTTAAATCCTCAGCTTTAAAGGTTTGAAATTTTACTATATCTGCACCAGATCTAGCTGCAACATCAATTAATTTTTTTGCGGTATCCAAACAACCATTATGATTGACACCAGCCTCAGCAATGATTAAAACCACAATTAAATCGATCTCCAGTTTTCAATAAGATATCACAATCCCATTTTTGAATAAGAATATATGAATCTCCTGTTTTTACTAGTAGACCATTTTTATCCTTTTTTAGAATTGACCCAGGTATATCAATATAGTTTGGAGCCTCATCAATATATAAAGCTTTTTTGATATGAATGATTGCTCCTTTTGCAAATGTTTGGGCATATGGTCCAGGATACACTAGAGCTCTTATAAAATTGTAAATTTCAAGAGAACCTTTATTCCAATTAATTATTTCATCACCCTCCCTTCTTCGTGAGCATAAAATAGGGTATTTTTTTATACTTTTTTGATTTAAGCTTTTATGTTCATTTTTGGAAATAATATCTATGGACTCCATTACTAATTTTGGGCATTCTTTATATGCTTTAATTAACAGATCATGATAATCATCTTTATGTTTTATTTTGATTAATTTTTGTGCGATTATATGTCCTGTATCTATTCCTGAATCGATATAGTGAACTGTGATTCCAAATTCATCATTGTTGTTTATAATGGCCCAGTTAATAATGTTTCTGCCTTTAAAATCTGGTAAGTTCCCCGCATGACAATTGATTAAACCTATTTTATGATTATTAATTGCGCTTTTTTTAAATATTTGATCGTAAGAAACAGATATTCCTAAATCAAAAAATAAATTTTCTTTAGTAAAAAAATCATTTATGTTTTCAATTATGATATATTTTATTGAATTTTTCTTGCAGAAAATTTCAATATCCTTATCTCCATTAGGAAATCTTGATACTACAAGAGATAATTTAAGATCTTTTCTTTTTAAGATTTTTTTTAATGTGTTCAATGCCCATTGACCGTGACCATAAAAAATTGTATTGATTAAATTATTCATGTAATTAACTTTGAATTATTTTGGTAGAGAAAATGTTTTATGGGAATTATTTTTTCAACAATAGAATAAATTTTTATGGAAATTAGTTACTTCCTCTGGAATGCAATAATCATTACTTATGATTTTTTTAAGGCTTAATGCCAATTTACCTTTTTCATCATTGAAAAATGATAATCCATGATGAGATAAAAATTCGAACCATTTTTTTTGTTTTATTGTAAATCTGTCAAAATCATTTCTAGATATGATCTGTAAAAAGGGTATTTGGTTCTCTAGAAAAAAGAAAATTAAACTAGAAGTAGGATTGTCAAAAATTCCAATATCATTTTTATTAAATAATTTTTCAACGTTTTTAAATCTTCCTTGAAGTGACTTTTTTCTAAACTTTTTATATTTTTTAAATGGAAGTTTAGGATGAATTAAATTAAAATAATCGAAATTAGAAGCTTTCATCTCTTCAAAAATATATTCTTTGTTTTTTTGATTATTTATATTTAAAACACAATAAGGTTGAACCATAAAATTGAATTCACTAGCAGAATTAGTTTCAATCCAGATTATCCTTTTATTGGGCAAATAATTTTTTTTAATTTTTTTATATCTAGTTTGCTTTATATTTATTTCACTCAAACCCCAACCAATGAATTCATCACATATTGACTTTTCAAATTCCTCAAAATAATCATCTAAAAAAGTTCCATAACCTCCTCCATGCTGATAACCCTTAATATAAATATTACTATTCACTAAAAAAATATTTTCAAGATTATTAAACTCAAAAAAACTAGCTGATGCGCATGATATATTAATAGGCTTTTCATAATTATAAATTGGCTTAGAATAGAAAAGTAATGGTAGATTTTTTATTAAATAACTTTCTATATTGCTTTTATTGACATCAGAAAAATAAATACTTGTAAGCTCAAGAATTCTTTTTCTTAGTTCAAAATCTTTTTCAACAGGAAGATATTTTATTAATTTGTTTGATATCCTAAACCTTATTTCCTCAATTAAATTTTTTCTTTTATAACCTGAATAATAGAAGTTTTGATTTACAAAATTTAAAAATAAAAATTTAAATCTATTTTTTTTTAATTTGATAAGTGAATTATTATAAATAGTTCTTCCATCTAGAAAATAAGAAAATGAAATGGGGTCAGTAAATTTACTTTTGAAAAAATCTAAAAATCCTTTATCTCCATAAATAGATAGAGTAATATTTAATTGCCATAGCCAATATTCAAATATTTTAGAAATCTTATCTTTATGTTTATAATTTTCAAATAAATAATAAACATCATTTTTTATTCTTTCATATTTTAATTTACTATTATTATAAATTTCAATTGGTTTTATGTTATCGGAATTCATTGATTTCTAAAAATTAACCCTATCCAAATTAATTAAATACTATATTACTATAGTGTTTGCTTTACTATATAGATCATATTTTCTTAAATAAGATAATTCTCAAAAATTATTATAAATCTTTTAAAACGATTTTTTAATTGATAAGTGTAGTTCTAAATAATATTTTTTCGGATATTAATTCTTTATTCAGAAATTAACGGATATAAATAAATCTTAAAAATATTTTAAAGTGATTTGTAAAATCTAATTTCAATTAATAATCTTTAAGAATTATTTTTCATGCTTTTATTTTTTTGATAATAATTTAACCATCTCCAAGTGTCAGAACAAATATCTTGTAGATTTTTCTTTGGGGACCAATTCATTAATCTTAATGCTAAAGAATTATTAGCTACTAAGTAAGGAAGATCTCCATTTCTTCTTTCTGAGAATTTAAAAGGTATGGTACATTTATTAACTTGATTGAAAGTTTTTATTAACTCGAGGACTGTTACTCCTTTACCTGAGCCAATATTTAACTTTATATATTGAGGTTTATTTTTTAGCAAATACAAAAGGGAAGCAGAATGAGCATTTGCTAAATCCGTTATGTGAATATAGTCTCTTACACATGTTCCATCTTTCGTAGGCCAGTCCGAACCATATATTATTAATTCTTTGCTTTCATTATTTATTACTTTCATTAATTTTGGAAAAATATTACTAGTATTAATTAAAGGATCTTCTCCAAGTAAACCTGACTCGTCGGCTCCAGCAGGGTTGAAGTATCTTAAACTTGCTATTTTCCATAAATTATTATCACTTTTAAATAAATCTCCAAGAATTTTTTCAATACATAATTTTGTATTCCCATAAGGACTTATTGGGTCAAGAAATGAATTCTCGGAGATATTTTTTTGTTCACAATATTTGTAAACGGATCCGCTGCTACTAAATATTAAATTGTTACATGAAAACTCCTTCATAACAGTTATTAAGGAGAGAATAGAGTTTATATTCATATCCCAATACTCTAAAGGGAACTTTATCGATTCCGCTGTAGATTTCAAACCTGCGAAATGAATTACTGATGTTATTGGCTCTTTTTTTTCATTAAATTCTTTAAAAATTGTTCTTAACCAATATTTGTTCCGAATATCTCCTTTTTTGAAATATATTTTATTTTTTATGTTCTTTCCATTTGCGAATGCTATTTTTTTTATATTTGATAATGTGTTAATTTTACTGTTCATTAAGGAATCAATAATAAGTACATTAAAACCCTCTTTTATTAGGGATATCGAAGTATGACTACCTATGAACCCAAGACCTCCTGTTGTAAGAATTGTACCCATTAGATATCTTTTATCTTTATTTAGATTTTGTTTTATTTATCAAATCTTCCTCTATAAAATTCCCTAGATTGTTCCTCAATATCTTGATAATCAATCCCATGGTCGATCATAGATAAATTCATTTCTTTTATATACGAGGTTAGAAATAACATCTCCTCTGGAATAATGGCAAATTTATTATCTCTCCCTGGAAGTGTTTTATCAATTGTAAAGTGTTTTTCAATTGCAACTGGAGAGAGATTTATTGAACTTATGGTTGTTTTAATGCCTTGTGTATGATCACTAAAGCCAACATTATTAAAATAATTTTTTAAATGATTAATTCTTGGTAAATTAATATCGTTTGGTTTACAAGGATATGCAGATACACAATGCATTACAATTAATTTTCCTTTCCAATCAGAAAAAAGTTTTTTTACTTCAAAAATCTCTTTTTCATTTGCTGTTCCAGTAGATATATAAATTTCATTGAAATTTGCCTTGCAAAAATTTAATAATTTAATATTATTGATCTCAAAAGATGGGATCTTAATACGTGTACAGTTCAAGAATTTAAGAAGTTCTGCATCTTCAACAGAAAATGCAGAACTCATAAATAATATTCCATAATCATCGCAGTACTTTATTAAAAGTTCATGCTTTTCTTTGGATAGTTCAGCTTTAATGTATATTTCTTTTCTTCCATCATCGTCCCATTCCCCTTTTTTTAATTTTGAAACCTGCCAAGTTTGAAATTTCGCTATGGATGCCCCTGATTCTTTGGCTTTTTTGATCATATCCTTTGCAAGTTTCATATCCCCCATATGATTCCAGCCTATTTCAGCAATAACAATTGGTTCCATTTTTTTAAGTTCTATATTAACACAATTGAAATAGTGAATTTTTCATTAAAGATATAAAATTTTAACTTAAATGCTAAATTAATTCTAATTTTGAAGGAGTAAAATGAAGGTATTAGCGATTACCTTGGCTCGTGGTGGATCTAAAGGTGTACCAAAGAAAAACCTCGCGAATTTAGCAGGTAAACCATTAATTCAATACACTATTGACTTAGTTAAAGAATGTGAGTTCATTGATAGGTATATAGTATCAACGGATGATATTGAGATTAGAGATTACTGTTTAGGCAAAAAAGTAGATGTCCCTTTTTTAAGGCCCTCTTATCTTGCCTCAGACGAAGCTACATCAGTAGATGCTTTGATACATGCTGTAGAATATTGCGAAAGGCAAGATAAATTTAAATATGATTATATTATTGAATTAATGGCAACAAACCCTTTTAAAAATAAAAATGATGTAGAAAGTTGTTTGAAAAAACTTAAGAAAACAAGAGCTGATTCTGTTATAGGAGTTTCAAAGGTTGAAGAGCATCATCCAGCAAGATTAAAAAAAATAGAATCTGATAAAATTTATGATTTTTGTGTTCCAGAACTATCTTCAAGAAGACAAGATCTTAGACCATACGCATACATTAGAAATGGATCAATATACGCTTTAGACAGGAATAAATTAATTGAGAATAAACATAGATTCGGAGGAACCAATAGCAGGCCTCATATAATGCCCCCTGAAAGAGGAATAAATATTGATAGTCATCTTGACTTGGCTCTTTGTGAATTATTAATAAAAAATATGAAATAAATTTATATCTATTAATTTTTAAGAATTTTGCGATAACTAATCCTCAGTTATTGTATAATTCTTAATTTACCGGAAATTAATTGAAAGATATATCAGTGATAATAAGAAATAAAAACGAGGAAAGATGGATAGGTCATTGCATTCAATCTTGTTTAGAGCACTTTATAGCGCCTGAAATAATTATCGTAAATCATAAAAGTAGTGATAATTCAATTGACATAGCAAAAAGTTTTAGGCATGATCCATCTTTAAAGCCATCAATAAAGAATTATTGTGATGTTAGGATCGTAAATATTGAAGATTATTCCCCAGGGAAAGCAATAAACTTAGGAGTATCAAATGCTACTAAAAGATACATATGCGTTCTATCTGCTCATTGTGTAATTCAAAATATTGATCAACAATTTTTATCTGAAAAATTAAATATTTTTCCTTGTGTTTTTGGTAAACAAATTCCTGTTTATAGAGGCAAAAAGATAAATCCAAAATATATTTGGAGTCATTTTGTTGATAAAGATGTTGAAAATATGTTTTCTGATTTGGAGGGCAGATTATTTCTTCACAATGCTTTTTCTTTTTATCAAAAAGAGATTCTTCTTGATATACCTTTTAATGAAGATATTACTAGTAAGGAAGATCGCATATGGGCTTTATCATTATCTAATTCAAATCAATCTTTCTTATATACCTCAAAATTAGTTGTTCATCATCACTATACAGGGGAAGGGAATACGTGGAAAGGATTAGCCTAGATAATTTTCAACTATCAAAGAATAGTAAATGTCTTATTGCTACCCCAATTAATCATCTTCCTTTAGTTAGAGACTTTATCTTAGATAAAACACAGTTTTTTAAGGTGGCTGAGAAAATTAATAAATATCAATTAGAGAAAATTTTCCAAAAAGATAGTTCCTTAAAATATCTTTTTGTAAATCCTAATGCCCAAGGTTATTTCCTTGATGCAGATTTGCTAAATAAAATCCAAATTAAAGGAATTAATACATGCTCTACAGGCACGAATCACATAGATTTAAAATACTGTGAGAAAAATAATATTTCGGTTATATCGTTGACAAGAGATTATAACTTAATAAATGATTTACCTTCTACTTCTGAATTGGCATTTACTTTATTGCAAGGTTTGTTTAGAAAAATAATATTATGTAATAACAAAGTTATCGATGAAGGTATTTGGGATTATACGGATGTTATGGGGAATCAATTGGCAGGTAAAACTATAGGCTGTCTGGGATATGGGAGGCTTGGGAAAATATTTTGCCAACAGTTAAAAGGATTTAATGTTCATATTAAAGTATGCGAAAAGGAAAACATTGTAATACCAAAAACGTATGAGCAAGTCCCTCTTAATGAACTATTCGAAACATGTGATGCAGTTGCAATACATATTCACTCTTCAGATGATAATAAAAATCTTATTAGTAAAGATCTTTTATCAAACACAAAGAGAGGTTTTGTTTTAATAAATACATCTAGAGGTGATATTTGCGATGAATTGGAGATTTGTAAATATTTAAAAAGTGGTCATCTTGGAGGTTATGGTACGGATGTTTTATCTTCTGAATTTATTGATATAGATTTATCTCCTATTTATAATTTAGCGAAACAAAAAAAATATAATATTATTATAACTCCGCATGTAGGAGGCATGACTTTTGAGGGGCAAAGCAAAGCTTTTTTATATGCACTCAATAAATTCAAATTTATTAATAATTAAAAACTAAAAGTTTTAATTAGTTTCAGAAAAAATGTAATTATTTTATTTTTAAAAAATGTCTTTTATTCAAAAAGTAAAA
>FUFK010043743.1_pt1 | contig 32687 bp, 34 predicted proteins | sample 1021851 | NCBI WGS metagenome assembly FUFK01 (sample SAMEA51879418, study PRJEB19060) | metagenome | reverse complement strand
GAAAAATCTTCGTCAGATTCTTTGGCTAAAAATATTCCATAGTTATTCTGTCCATTTTTTTGAGTAAATCTCANTGAAAAATCAATATCAGAGNAATTTTTTCTTGCATTGATACAATCTTCTTCATTTAATTCTTCCGAGCAATTATAGGAGGGTGCCGCTCCAATTCTTCTAGTATTAATAATGGAATACCTTTCATAATTACTGATATCAAATAAGGATTGATTTTCTGTGAAAAAGGCACGCTTTTCTTTATAAAAGGTTTCCTGTGCAGAAAAATTTACTATAACATCATCACTTTCTGCCTGACCAAAATCAGGATTGATAGTAAAATTCAATTGACTTCCCTTTCCTGAATTATAAAAAAGCTCAGCACCAATGTTTGATTCTTCAAAGTTTTGGGGCGAATTTTTATTAAATGCAAAATATGGAAAAAAATTAAATTTCGATTTAGTAAAGTTATCTATTTCAAGGCTGTCNAGATTTTGGAAATAACGAGCNCTCATGGCCATTGTTCCTGCGCTNCTATACCAAGCTTGTTCGGATGCTTTATATCTTAAAGCTGAATAACTAATTGTTCTTTTTTTGGCATTTGGTTGATTCATAGGAACCACATTCCATGGAAGATAGAATTCAGAAGTCCAATATGTTTTAAATTGTTTCGTTTTAGCTATCCAGTCGCCATCCCAATCGGTTTTAAAATCTCCTGATTGAATTTTTATTGCATCAAAGAGTGAGTCTCCTAAGGCAACAGCAATTATGTAAGCTTTAGTTCGATCCCCATCAAAATCAATATTTATTGAATTTTTCTCACTTAAAGATGACATTTCGTCTCTCATTGTTCTATTTGATAGCATTGTTGATTCATCTTGATAGTTAATAAAACCAACATAAATTCCATCTTCATTTGAGAAAATATATGCCTTAGTCTCGTCATCTGTTTTCCTAAGGGTATAGGGATCTGATTCGTAAAATTCAGTGATTTTAAATGCAGTCTGCCATTCAGGCTCATCCAAATTTCCATCAATGACGATACTTTCTGCAATCAGATTTACGGAAACAAAAANTATAAAAAATTTTTTTATCATNTTGTGAGCCAGCTATTCTATAGTTTATGAGAANTTATGTATATTTGTTTCAGTAAATACCTTGTCATATTTCAAGTCATGAGATTCTCCAAAATTCTCTTTTAAGATTTGATGGTCATAACCAAGGCCTATAATTAGCGGCTTCTCATTTTCACTTAATATATTTCCTAATGCTCTATCGTAGTACCCACCGCCATATCCAAGGCGTTTTCCATTTTCATCAATTCCTAAAAAGGGCACCACTAAAACATTAATCATGTTAGCTTTGATAAAAAGATTGCTTTGAGATTCCAAAATATTATATTTATTTTTGATTAGCTGATTGCAACTTTCCAACAAGTTGAATTTTAGTTCGTTATTAGGAAAAACCTTTGGTATAAAAATCTCCTTTTGCATTTCATTTAGCTTTTTTAAGACTAAATCTAATTTAATCTCATTTTTGTATGGAGAATATAAGAGTATTTTTTTGAACTCTACTGTAGATAAATATTCGAGAAACTTTTCTTGAATTTGATTATTTGAGGATAATATAAATTTTTCAGAAAGAGTAAGCCCCTGCTCGAGTAGTGATTTTCTTATATTATTTTTCACCATATAAAATGCAGAGGCTATCAAACCAAATCACCGCTATGTGCCTTACCTGAACCGAAAGTTCAGGTGGTGAATATCTTGTCAGATCAGGCTTCCCTTATAGGTATTGCTCAACAAAGACAGTGGAATATCACCTAATTAATAGTATCGGTTCAAATTTATAAGCACATTAGCAAATGAACCAGAATGTTCAATAAGTATAGAATAGTTAGTATATAAGTTAAAGATTAATTTTTTAGTGCCTTATCTATTTTTGTAATCATTTTCTTTAGGTTTAAATCAGAGGAGACATTTTTCTTCTTTCCGTCAGACAATAATTTATTTGCAAGAGTTAGTCCTGCAATAATTAAAGCATTATTTTTATCATTAATTCCATCTAGCTCCTCATTTAATAAATTTGCAGCTTTGATGAGATTATTCTTTTCTTTAGGAGGACAGGCAATAGTAAGATCTCTACCAAAAATTCTTAAAGATATTGTTTCAACCTTGCTCATTATTTATTTTTTTAATTTCTTTTTCTAATTGGGATACGATTTTTTTATGAAGAACCTTATCTTTTTTCCATTCTCTTTCTCTTTTAATGTATGCATTAATGATACCTTTTTGTTCTTCAAATCTTTTTAATAGTTTATTAACTCTATCTTCAAGGTGTTTNGATGTAAAACCTGCATCTTTAGACATCTCAATAGTTTAATTCTAGTTTAATGAATTGGAAAGTTTGATTAATAAAAGAGTAAAATATCTGCATGAGTAAGAACATTTATAAAGATAGAAGAGATAAATTGGGTGCATTGCTTCCTGAGAACTCTGTATTGCTTCTACCAGGAGCCGATTTGCAATATAGAAATGCTGATTCTGCATTTCCATTTAGGCAAGAAAGTAGTTTTTATTATTTCTCTGGTTTTTGTGAGCCTTCTTCATTAGTAGCAATTGTCAATAGTGATAAAGGATTAAGTTCAATAGCATTTGTTCCTCCAAAAGATAAAATCAAAGAAATATGGGANGGTTACAGAGCAGGACCGATAGGCGCTGTTGAAGACTATATGTTTGATAAANCTTTTGATAATACTCAGATTGATTTAATGTTGCCTGATATATTGCATGGNAATGAACAAGTTCTTTATTCAATTGGTAAAAAGAAAGGCTTTGATCAAAAGGTTATAGAATGGACAACTGCTGCGTCATCAAAAGATCGCCATAGTAAGTCAATTAATATTACAGATGCCTCTTCTTTGATCGGAAATATAAGATTAATCAAAGATGATCATGAAATAGATCTTATCAAACGAGCATGTGATATTTCAGCTGAGGCGCACATTGAAGCTATGAAGCAAGTTAAAGATGGAGACAATGAGCAGTTTATTGAAAGTTTATATATTCATGAGTTTTCTAAAAGAGGAGCAAGATTTCCTGCCTATCCTCCCATTGTTGCAGGAGGTGAAAATGCATGNGTTCTNCATTATGTAGAGAATAATTGTGATTTGAAAAAAAATGATCTTCTTTTAGTTGATGCAGGATGTGAATTCGATATGTATGCAGCTGACATAACTAGAACTTTTCCGGTAGGTGGAAAATTTTCTGAGGAGCAGTTAAAAATTTATAAGATAGTTTTAAAGGCTATGAACGCTGCAATTGATACTGTAAAAAAAGGTAATAGTATTATGATGCCTCAAGAGGTCTCAGAAAAAGTTATAACTGAGGGATTGGTTGAAATTGGCATCCTGGATGGCGATCCAGAACAATTACATAAAGACGGCGCCTATAAAGAGTTTTATATGCATAAAATTGGTCACTGGCTNGGTCTTGATGTTCATGATGCTGGCGATTATATGGAAGGAAATGAATTTATGAAATTTAAGCCTGGAATGATTACAACAATTGAACCAGGTATATACATAAGCAGTTCTTCAAATGTTGAAGACAAGTGGAAGGGTATTGGTGTAAGAATAGAAGATGATATTCTCGTAACAAAAGATGGAAANGAAAATTTAACTAAAAAGGTTCCATCTGATCCAAATGAAATTGAATCTTTAATGTCATAAATCTGTGGATGCAATAGTAACTATTTCCGGTGGCGGCATTATCGGTAACTATATTTCATCAAGACTAAATAATCTAAATATAAAATGTGTTGTAGTCGAAAAAAATCAAAAGGTTTTCAGCACTGAAAGTAATATTAGAACTTTGACCTTAAACCCAATTTCTAAAAAGTTACTTGATGATATTGGAATTGAAGTTCCATCTGCAGCTATAAAGGAAATATCAGTTTTTGATGCAGAGGGCTCTGGTAAAATTGTTTTTGATGCTTCTGAGATTAATCATGATAATCTTTCATACGTTGTGTTCTTTGATGATCTTTTACAGGCATTGCAAGAAAGCGAGCATTCAAAAATAATTTTTGATAATGAAATTATAAATATTAACGAGGATACCAATGAAGAATTTTGTGAGGTATTACTTAAAAGTAAAGATGTTATTAANACAACTTTTGTAGCTGGATGTGATGGACGTAATTCAAATGTAGCAAAAATTACTGGACAAAAAAGTAAAAGATCCGATTACAATCAAACAGCTATAACTTTTACAACTATTTCTGAAAATATAGATGAAGGCAGAGCATTTCAAATATTCTCTGAAAGAGGAATTTTTGCTGCAATGCCACTNCCTAAAAATGATCATGGAGCAACNCATACAATTGTNTGGTCAATAAATAACAGNAAATTAAAANATCAGACTTCAATAGAAGAATATGTTTCTAAAAATATTCATTATTTCGAGAAAAAATTAAATACACAATACAAAATATGTTCTGATTTGATTAGTTTTAAATTATCAAATCATTATTTTGAAGATTATATTTCAAGCTCTACNGTCCTTATAGGAGATGCGGCACATTCTATTCACCCATTAGCTGGCCAAGGAATAAATTTAGGATTTGCAGATGCTGATGTTTTTTGTGAAGAGATTATTAACAGCTATAACAAGACGAGAAAAATAAATAAGAATATAACCTTAAAAAGATATGAAATACGAAGAAAGAAAATGAATTTATTGATGCTCAAATCAATGGATTTTTTTGTTGAGCTCTTTAAATCACAAAATTTGCTATTAATCTTATTAAGAAATATTGGACTCTCAGGAGTAAACAAAATTAAGTTTTTGAAAACCTTCTTTATAAATCATGCTGCTGGAAATAATAAGTTATAATTTATTAGCACACCTAAATTTTAATCTAATTCCTTGAGAGGGAAAAAATGAAAAAAATATCATTATTATTGTCATTATTTATTATATTTTCGTGTGCAAAAGATTCTAGTGAATTAACAGTTTACACATCTAGACAACCTCAATTAATTGAACCAATTGTAGAACAATTCACAAACGAGACAGGAATAAAAGTAAATCTTTTATCTGGCAACGCACAAGAACTGATGGAAAGGATTGATATTGAAGGAGAAGACTCGCCTGCTGACATTTTTATGACGGTAGATGCTGGGGTTCTTTGGCAAGCTGCAGAGAGAGATATCTTAGCAAAAATAGATTCAGAGATTCTAAATGAAAACATACCGGCTCACTTGAGAGATGCTAAAAATGAATGGTTTGGATTATCAAAGAGAGCAAGAACAATTGTATTCTCTTCTGATCAATTCAAAGATAATGACTTTTCAACATACGAAGATCTTGCTGATCCAAAGTGGAAAGGAAAGCTTTGTTTGAGAACATCTAAAAAAGTTTATAACAGATCTCTAATAGCCAGCATGATAGATGCGTATGGTTTTGATAAATCAAAGGAAGTAGTTTCTGGTTGGGTTTCAAATTTAGCAACTGAAGTATTCTCAAATGATACAAATGCTCTAAAAGCAGTTTCTAGTGGCCAATGTGGCGTAACAATTGTGAATACATATTACTTAGCAAGATTGTTAGACGATCCTGAGTATAATAATTTGAGTTTGTTTTGGGCCAATCAAAGTGACAGAGGTGTTCATGTAAATATATCTGGAGCAGGAGTTGTAAAAACATCTAAAAATAAAAAAAATGCAGTTTTGTTTTTAGAGTATTTNTCTTCAAATANAGCACAAGATTTTTATGCATCAGCAAATAAAGAATATCCTGTTCTCATTGGAGCAAAGATAGATGAGTCTATAGAAAATTGGGGTAGCTTCAGTGAGCATACAATTAATGTGAGTAAATTAGGATCTTTGCAAAAAGAGGCAGTATTTTTAGCCCAAGAAGTAGGGTATAAGTAATAGAAATATCTAGACTTTTTCGCCTCTAGCCCTGATTTCTTTCAAAACTTTGCTAATGCCTTTTTTATCAATTATTCGCATACCTTTTGCAGATACTTTTAGATTTACAAATCTGTTTTCAGATTCGACCCAAAATTTATGCGTATGCAAATTTGGAAAGAACTTTCTTTTTGTTCTGTTGTTTGCATGAGAAACATTATTTCCTGTTTGAGGAATCTTCCCTGTTACTTGACATTTTTTACTCATAGAATCGCGATTTTATAGAACAGTAGGCNACTTATCAATACTATAATGAATTTTATATGAAGGAAATATTTGTTCTTAGACATGCTAAATCATCTTGGGATAATGTTAATTTATCTGATCATGATAGACCTCTGGCAGATAGAGGAATAAAAGATGCTGCAAAACTGTGTGTGTTCGTTAAAAACAAAGGATATATGTTAGATNAAGTTTTGTGCTCAACTGCNAAAAGAGCAAAAGAAACCTTTGACTTAACCGCAGATGGATTTAATTTTGAAATAGGTAGAACTACCTATACAGATAAACTGTATTTTGGTGACGCAACAGACCTTATTAAGCATTTAAGGGAGTTAGATGAAAGTTTAAATAATATCTTGATAGTTGGACATAATCCTACACTTCACCATTTAGTAGAATTATTAGCTAATGAGCAAATAGATAGATTTACAACCTGCAATTTAGCGATAATTTCTCATGCTGGTAAGTGGATTTCATTAAACTCTCACAAATGTAGTTTAAAATCTTTGATCAGACCAAAGGATTTAGCCAATTGAAAAAAATAAAACTAAAAATATTGAANCCACTTATNGGTAATAAAATACCTGTTCCNAAATATGAGACGAAAGGTTCTGCAGGTTTAGATCTTAGAGCTTGCATTAAAGAAAAACTAATATTAAAACCAGGTAAGACTGAAATGATTCCAATGGGATTTGCAATGCATCTCGAAGACGAGAGTTTGGCTGCTTTGGTCGTTCCAAGATCAGGNCTTGGTTCAAAACATGGAATAGTGCTTGGTAATCTAATTGGATTGATAGATTCTGACTATCAAGGTGAACTTATGGTTCCAGCATGGAATAGATCAGAACAGGAATTTGAAATTAATTCNGGTGATCGAATCGCACAAATGATAATTGTGCCAATTGTCCAAGTAGATTTTGAAATAGTTGAAAATTTTGAAAAATCAGAGAGAGGTACTAAGGGCTTTGGAAGTTCAGGTATAGATTAGCTTTATTTTTTCTTGCCAAACCTTTCTTCAAATTTCTGAACTCTTCCACCAGTATCAATGATTTTTTGTTTGCCAGTATAAAAAGGATGTGATGCAGAAGATACCTCAACAGTATAGTATGGGTACTCTTTTCCTTCCCATTCCTTTGTTTTATCTGTCTTAAGAGTTGAACGAAGCAAAAAATATTCATCCACACTGATATCATGGAANAGAACTTCACGGTATTCAGGATGTATATCTTTTTTCATAATAAAATATATTTAGGATGAGAACTATATCAAAAATTAAATCCATTACAATTAAAAAATGAATTTTTTTTACTACGATATTGCCGTTGGATTGCCTCTAAGACAATGTTTCACTTACAAATCAAAGGATATTATTAAAAAAGGCGAAAGAGTAGTAGTTCCTTTTGGAAATAAGTCAATTATCGGAATAGTTGTAAAAAAGGTATCTAAACCAAAGTCTTTAAAAGGGCTAAAGGAAATTATAGAAATTACTGATGACCACATAGCTTTTGATAAATCAGAATTTAAAACAATATTATGGGCCTCAGATTATTACCACCATCCAATTGGTGAAGTATTTTTTTCATTCTTACCTACTTTGCTCAGAAAAAAAAATGATAAGACAGTTAAAGCCACAGGAGAGATAGCAAAATATGAATTAAATGAAAAAGATAAAAATTTTAAACTTACAAAAGAGCAGAGTACAAATTTAGATAAATTAAACAAAATTAATAGATTTGACCCTTCTTTGATATATGGGGTTACAGGCTCGGGTAAGACAGAAATATATCTGCAATTAGCCGAAAAACTCATTCAAAAAAATAAATCTGTCTTGGTCTTGGTTCCTGAAATAAATCTAATACCCCANTTAGAGAAAAGATTTAAAAACCGATTTNGTGGNGACATTGGTGTTTATCATTCAAGACAAACTTCAAATCAAAGACTGAAGGTTTGGTTAAGATCAAAGTTTGGAGAAATTAAAATTGTAATAGGAACAAGATCATCTGTTCTCATACCACTAAAAGACTTGGGTGCAATAATAGTTGATGAGGAACATGATCAATCCTATAAACAGGCTGATGGTTTCAAGTTTTCTGGAAGAGATATAGCAATTAAAAGGTCTCAAATAGAAGATATACCAATATTTTTAGGATCTGCTACACCCTCATTACAAACACTAAAATTAGTCAAAGAAAAGAAATATAAAAAATATGATCTTTTAAGAAGAGTAGATGGCAAAAAACCACCTAAATTGATTCCACTTGATATNAGTGAATCCTCTATGCTTGGGGGTATAGCTGCTCAAACAATGGATATTATTAACAGTGTTATAAAAAGAGGGGAGCAGGTATTAATTTTCATAAATAGAAGAGGGTTTGCACCATTATATGAGTGTGATAATTGTGGCTGGGTTGCAAAATGCTCATCATGCGAATCAAATTTAGTTTTTCATAAATCAAAAAATAGATTGATATGTCANCGATGTGAATCTGTTTATAGAGTTAATGATAGTTGTCCTGATTGTTCTTCAAACGAAATCAATATATTGGGTACAGGAACTGAAAGAGTTGAAGAAATTTTAAAAAGTACTTTTAAAAAAGTTCCTATTATAAGGATGGACTATGATTCNACTAGATTAAAGGGTTCAATCGATGCAATTTACGAGGAAGCAGAAAAAAGTAAACAAGCTATTTTAGTGGGAACACAAATGCTATCAAAGGGACATGACTTCCCCAAAGTAACTTTATGTGTCATTTTAAATGCTGACGGAGGTTTGCTAAGCCCAGATATAAATTCAGTAGAAAAAATTTCACAACAACTTATTCAGGTATCTGGTAGGGCTGGAAGAAATAATAATCTTGCAAAAGTAATTATTCAAACTAGATACCCAAATGATGAAAATCTCAAAAAGATAAAAACTGGTGACTATCAAATAGTAGCCGAAAGATGTCTTAAAACTAACAAANCTTTAGATATCCCACCTTATTCNAATATATCCATACTCAGAGCAATATCACCAAATCCTCAAATTGGCATAAAATTTTTAGATAAAGCACATAAAATTCTAAAAAATAAAAAAAATGTGGATGTAATTGGACCATTTCCTTCAATACCATTTAAGGTCAAAGGTAATACAAGAAACCATTTAGTTATTAAATCAAATACTAAAACTTACCTTAATAGAGTTCTTAAATTTTTAACAAAAGAGATTGAGAACTGGCCTGAGACTAAGAAAGTAAAATGGAGTTATGATATTGATCCATATGACATGTCATAAATTTCTTAGATATACATATATAATTTGACCAGGATAGATTGGATTATCACCAATATTATTTGTTACTTTTATTGACTCTACTGTAACTCCAAATCTAATAGCAATTTCAGATAAAACATCTCCTTTTTGAATCGTATATTCTAAATAATCAGTATTATTATTAATGAGCGTTCCTTCAATCGGATTTTCAATAAAGTAATTATTTATGCCAAGGAATATTGACCTTGCAATCATTCTTCTTCCAGGTTTTGTTTTAAGCCTTTCAGCATCTTCCGGATTTGTAAGAAAACCTGATTCTACAAGCACAGATGGAATATCAATAGACTTTAAGACTCTAAAATCAGCAAATTCGACATTTTTTTTATGTATTTTTGTGTAAGGATCTCTTTTAAGTTGATCAAGAATTTTAGTTCCAAGAGCTTGGCTTTGTTTAATTTTTTCTTTATATATTTTTGGGTAGAGCTCTCTTGATGAATCTTCATTAAAATCATATGGTTTCAAATTCTTAATATCTGCTTGAATTTGTTGCCTTTTTCTATCTGATAAATTTTCTGCGACAGAGCTAGAGGCTTTTTCAGACCAAATATAAACAGATGCTCCTTTGACAGATGAAAGCCTAAAACCGTCTGCATGAATTGAAACAAAAATGTCTGCACCTAGTCTTCTTGCTCTTTGGTAGCGATCATTAAGACTAACAGTTTCATCATTGTTTCTCACCATCACCGGATGGAATCCAGCGGTATTTTTTAAAGATCTCTCCAGCTCTTTGGCAATGAGTAAAGTAACATCTTTTTCGAGTATATTGTTTGTTCCTACCGCACCTGGATATTTGCCACCATGACCTGCATCTATTGCAACAACAATGTCTCTAAGGCTTTCCTCTAATTTTTTATTTTTTTTAATTTCTACCTTAAGCATGACCGCTTCATCTTTTATGGATTGAACAGGTTTTGCCCAATTAATATACTCATATAAATCTATGACAATTCTTGTTAGATTTTCCTCTGAAAATGCTCTAACTTGTTTGATTGGGTAATTATATTTTTTAATTATTTCTTCTTTGAGGTCAGTCTCATAAACATCCAGCACTATTCGAGATGGATCCTTTAAGGAGTAAGACTTTATTAAAGAGACTTTTTCTAAAAGGAACGAAACTTCTATTGATTCTTTATCAAGGTTCTTAATTTCATTAAATGAAATTTCATTTGAATCAATGAACAAGGAAAAAAATATAAAAAAAGATATGAACTTATTCATAATTATTAATTAAATTTAAGAATATTTTGTCATGTTGAAGAATTGTTACTTTTCTGCCCTTATCTGAATGCTCAAGATTTATTTTCAAATCATAGTCTCTTTTTGATGTTAATTTTTGAGGCCACTCAATAATTATAATTTTTTTTAAATGAGTTTTCCTATCTAAATCAAATATCTGAATGTCTTCGCTTTCTTTTGTTCTATATAAGTCTATGTGTAAAAAAATTAATTCTCCTAAATCATATTCCTCACATAATGTATATGTCGGGCTTTTTACATGACCATTCCAGCCTGAATTTACGATAATTGATTTTGTTAAAAAGGTTTTGCCAGCACCAAGATCTCCCTCTAAATGTATTTCAATTGACTCTTGATCAATTTTTGCAATTTCAGATGCAATTAGTGATCCTAATTTGCTCGTGTCTGAATCGTTTTTAAGAAATATTGTATTCATTTATTAATTAGATCTCTGATTATTGGTATTAATGATGATGCATTCAATCCTATTTCTCCAACGTCATTTTTAAATAATTCGCCTGCTTTTGCATGAGCAGCAACTGATAGGAGGCAAGCATCAACTATATCAAGATTTTGAGCAACTAAAGAAGATATTACTCCTGCTAACACATCTCCAGTTCCNCCAGTAGATAACTCTGGACCACCATCAGAGCAAATAAAAACAGATTTATTTTTCATACTACACACGATAGTTTGTTTGCCTTTCAAAACGACAGTGGATTTATACTTTTCTGAGATTAATTCAGCTGCGTTAACTCTATTTTTTTGAACTTCATCAACAGATATATTTAAGAGTTCTGCAGCCTCTCCTGGATGAGGNGTCAAAATTGTCTCTTTACATGAATCAATTTCATTAATTCTGCTAAGTAATCTAAGAGCGCCTGCGTCATAAAGTAATATATTTTTGTTATCATCTTTTAATACAGTATTAAAAACACTTTGCGACCAGTTATCTTCTTTTAAACCGGGTCCGCATAATAAAACACTGATATTTGATTGAATTGAAAATAAATTATCAACTCCCTGAGCCATGATTTCTGGATTTCTTATGAGGCTAGCCTCAACATTCTTTGGATGAGTATTTAAATGAACCAATCCTGAACCACAGAAAAGACTTGCTTCTGAAGATAAAATTGCAGCACCACCCATACCCTCTGATCCACCAACTACCATAACTCTTCCAAAGTCACCTTTATGAGAATTACTTGACCTTTTTTGTAGTTTGATTTTAAGTGAATCAAAATTAAATTCTTCAGTCATGTGAATTAATTTGTTTTGACTATACCTATTCTGTCTGAGTGAAATGAACCTAAATAAATTTCATTATTAAAAGGCACCGCAACAGTTGGTAAACCAAAAACACTTTTTGAAAATGAATACTTATTAATTGTTTCTAAATTATTTTTATCTAATTTATAAACNGAGAATGGTAGCGAACAACTTATATCAAATTCACATTTTCCAAAGTCATTAGGTTGAAAGTCTAGTGAAGTAACCCAAACGTAATCACCGTCTATGTATGGATTATCAGGAGCTTCAATAAATTTTTTATCAACTTTCGTATTTGTATTTAAATCAAATTTTGTAATGCTATCTCCTTGATTGTAGTTAATGTATATAATATTTTTTTTTCTATCTAGTGCTATNCCATTGGATCCACTTCCTTCNGAACCATTAATTTTGTTAAAACCATCTTCTGACCATTCAACCAAATAACCAGTATTTTTTTTAATTAATGAAATAAAAAGCCACTCGTTTAGCGTAATATCTCTTTTGTACATATGAGACGCATAAAAGCCTCCATTTGTTTTCAAGCTTATATCATTAAAATAAAATTCATTTGGAACCTCAATGCAACCTCTCCAAACCATATTCCAAGAACCAGATTCTTTAAATATCTCAAACATTTCGATAGTTTCATCTGGAAAATGATTTACTACTCCGAGTTGATATGCTCCATCCTCTCTTTTTACCAAATCAATTCCATGTGGACCATATTTTTTTGTCTTGTTTCTCTTGCAAGACGAATTCCCCCAAATATTCTCTTCAATTAAAATATTAGGAATTATTTTTTCTTTTGTTTGCAAATTTAAGAGTGCAAAATAACCAGGTTTTTGTTCTTCATATGGCTCAATACCACCAAATTCTGACATTAATAAAAACTCATTATCAGGAGTGATGACAATATCTTCTGGATTTTTGAATCCACAAATTATTTCAATATTTCTATCTGAAATACATTCGCTTATATCTTTTTGTGGCCCAATGTAATCATTTGAAATGATTATAAAAGCAANACCGATCATTAAAAATGATATTGGAATTGATATTTTATAGTAATTTTTTAAGTAGTAATTTGTAAATTTTTTTACATAATCGAAAAGAAATATTACTGCTATGCCTCTTAAAATAAAAATAATTCCAAGGCAAAGTGTTGTTATTCTCCATACTCTCTCAAACCAATATTCNTCTTGTACTGCAAAAAAGATGCAGACGCATCCTAAAACTATTGCAACGAGACCTGTTTTATTTAATCTCTTTGATTTAAGAACCCAATTAGCAATAATCCAAATAATTGGTCTGATAAAAATTAAAATAGATAAGAAAATAAATAAGAAAAAATAGAAATAATTCATCAAAAATTAAAATAATCTTTTTTTGATTATATCAACTATCTCGAGTGGNTTATCTAAGGGCACNTGATGAGCTGCTTCATCTACTTTTTCAAATTCCATAATATCTGAGTACATTTTTTTAATATTAGATAATATATTTCCACTCATCAGTAAACTATTAGCTCCATAAATAAATAGCGCCGGGCATTTAAATGAAAACTTATATCCAAAGAGCCTCTCCAAACTATTAAACATTAAGTCATCAAATTTCCATCGCCATCCATCTTCAACTTCTCTAACAGAATATTCTGCTATGTATCTTAAGAACCAATCATTTTTGCATTCTTGAGTTGGCATAAGCCTAAATCTTTGAAGAATGGTTTTTTTATCTGGGTAGTATTTAATTTTTCTCAATGGGCCTCCTTCATGTTCTGATGGATCATAATCAGGTGGCCTTATAAATGTATCTATCATTATTAAACTTGTTACTAAATCCTTGTATTCTGAAGCAAGGTATGCGGCTACTTGGCCTCCAAGCGAGTGTCCNACAATATAAATATTTTCAATTTGGGCATCTTTTTTTTCTTTTTCTATGATCGAAAAAATACAACTCCCAAAATCTTTAATACTATATTTTTCTCTGAAGTCAGAGTCACCCATGCCAGGTAAATCAACTGCAATAACATTTGTGTCATCAATAAATTGAGGAGCTATTGGATCCCACCATTTTTTATGAGCACCAGTGCCATGAATAAGGATTAGCAGATTTTTCGATTGATTATTGCTTTTCCACTTTGAATAAGAAATATCTCCATTTGGATCATTAATTAATACGTCAACTCCTTTATTTGCAATAGATTTTAAAAACCACTCTGGTGCATTTGATATATCGCTAATTAGATTGTCAGTAATAGTCATAAGCAGTATTCTAAGCTATATCAAGAGCATTTATGAATAATAATTTAATTCCAGCAGCAACAGTTTTAGTTTTAAGAGATTCTGATGATGGCATGGAAGTATTGATGGTTAAGAGATCTAAAAGACCACCTTTTGAAAATCTTTATGTTTTCCCAGGAGGTAAAATAGACAAAGAAGATCATTTTGATGATTATCAAAAATATTGTAATGTTCTGAATAATAAAATTGCTTCAGAAAAACTTGGTTTAGACAGTGGTGGTTTGAGTTATTGGATCGCTTGCATAAGGGAATGTTTTGAAGAGATAGGAATTCTTTTGGCAAAAAAACAATCCGGAGAATTTCTTGACCTTGATGGAGCAGATAAAGAGAGATTTGATGCATATAGAGATAAATTAATAAAAAATGAGATTAATTTATTAGATATTTGTTCAAAAGAAGATTTAATGCTTTCAACAAATAATATAGCTCCTCTATCTCATTGGATAACTCCAAATATTGAAGCTAAAAGATTTGATACAAGATTTTTCATAGCATATCTTCCTAAGAATCAAACTGTTCAGCATGATGGACAAGAATTGACCCAAAGTTTGTGGATAAACCCAGCTGCTGCTATAGAAAAGGCATTCTCTGGTGAGTTGCAAATGATAATGCCTACCATAAAAAATCTTCAAACATGTCTGGACTTTTCATCGGCAAAAGATATGCTGAATCACCAAAAAAAGCTTAATAATGATGACATTCCACCAATATTGCCAAAATTTTTTAAAGAAAATGGCAATTGGGTAGGTTTATTACCAGGCGATGAAGGTTATGAAGATCACTAATGAATGAATTAATTGAGAAAATAACAGCACCTAATGGAGGTGTTTTCACAGGTAACGGAACTAATACCTATTTATTAGGAAAGGAAGACTTGACTCTAATAGATCCTGGACCAAAAAATGACGAACATATCGAGGAAATAATCCAATTAGGCGGAGGAAAAATAAATCGTATATTAGTAACACATACCCATAAAGATCATTCGCCTGCAGCCTTGCCAATATCAAAAATTCTTGATGTGCCGATGTATGGTAGATTAGTCGATGGTGAATCAGAATGGGAAGATGAAACGTTTGTACCTGACAAAGTCCTGAATCATGGTGATTTAATCGAGACAAATGAGTACTCAATAGAAGTAGTTCATACGCCTGGTCACGCCAGCAATCATTTATGTTTTTATTTAAAAGAACAGAAATGCTTATTAACAGGCGATCATATAATGGACGGATCTACAGTAGTTATTGCACCTCCAGATGGAAAAATGAGAGATTATTTGGAATCTCTTGAACTTTTAAAAAATTATGATGTTGAATACTTTGCACCAGGCCATGGTAATTTTATGGATAATCCTGAAAAAACTATCGATTCAATAACAAGACATAGACTTGCAAGAGAAGCTAAGGTCTTAAGAAATCTTGAAAAACATGGAAGTCAAAAAATAGATGACTTATTAAAGCATGTTTACTCAGATGTTCCTGAGGTCTTATTTCCTATAGCTAAAATGAGTCTCTTAGCGCATTTAATTAAATTGATTGAAGATAAAAAAGTTAATTGTGAAGAGGATATTTATTCTTCGTCTTGACCTTTCTTTTTAATTAGCTTTTCAAGCTTTTCAAGATCAAAATCATCGGATTTGTCAGATTTAATTACAATAGGATCGTTTTCTGATTTTTTATTTAAGTTGATATCTAATTTTATATTTTTTTTGCTATCAACATTTTTTAAAGCAACTTTTCTCATTTCTGATTCCATACAATCATTTTGATCTGTNANCTCTANAGTTCGTTGATCTCTTTTACCAAGTTGAGCAGGAATGGGTTGATGATTCATAGGTCTTTGAAGACATGTTATTGATGCTCTTCCAACAGCAGGATCATTGGGGATAATATTTTGAAAACCATCATCCTTAGGAACAACTTTACAACTTGCCAGAGATGACAAGGTAATAGTTAGTAATATTTTTTTCATAAGCTTTGTTTATTTAGCATTAAGTCATTTACCACAGCGGGTTCTGCTAAAGTTGAGGTATCTCCAAGGTTGTCAAAATCACCTTCAGCAATTTTTCTTAAGATTCTTCTCATTATCTTACCTGATCTAGTTTTTGGAAGTGAAGGAGCATTTTGAAGTAAATCTGGTTTAGCAATTGGCCCAATTTCTTTTGAAACAAAATTTATTAATTCATTTTTAAGATCTTCTGAAAAATCTTCATCAACCATAAGAGTGACATAAGCATAAATCCCTTGACCTTTAATGGGATGTTCGATTCCAACTACTGCTGCTTCTGCAACCTTTTCATGCAGCACCAAAGCACTTTCAATTTCAGCTGTACCAAGTCGATGACCTGAAACATTTAAAACATCATCAACTCTCCCAGTAATCCAAAAGTAACCATCTTTATCTCTTTTAGCACCGTCGCCAGTAAAATAGATATTTGGATAAGTTTCAAAATATGTAGAAATCATTCTTTTATGATCACCATATACTGTTCTTATTTGACTAGGCCATGATTTTTCAATCACAAGATTTCCAGAATTTTCGCCTTCAAGTACTTTTCCTTTATCGTCGTATAAAGCTGGTTTTACCCCGAAAAAAGGTAGAGTAGCGGAACCAGGTTTAACTGGAGTAATTCCTGCAATTGGAGATATTAGGACAGAGCCAGTTTCTGTTTGCCACCAAGTATCAATTATATCGCATGAGCTATTACCAACTATTTCGTAATACCATTGCCATGCTTCTGGATTTATTGGCTCTCCAACTGTTCCTAAAACTCTTAGGCTATTTCTCTTAGTTTTTAATACTGGCTCATTACCTTTGGCCATTAGAGCTCTTATGGCAGTTGGAGCAGTATAGAAAACATTTACTTCAAATTTATCGCATATTTGCCAGCATCTTGAAGAATCTGGATATGTTGGGATGCCTTCAAACATTATAGACGTAGTCCCATTTGAGAGGGGACCGTAAATAATATAGGTGTGTCCTGTGATCCATCCAACATCTGCAGTACACCAATAAATATCATCAGGATTTATTCCAAATAAATATTTAAAACTTACATGAGCGCCAAGAAGATAACCTGCTGTGGTATGTAACACTCCTTTTGGCTTACCAGTTGATCCAGATGTATACAATATAAATAATGGATCTTCAGAATCCATTGGTTCAGGTTCACAGTCCGCATTTACTTTATCTCTCAGGTCTTCGTACCATTGATCCCTACTGCTATCCCAATTAATCTCTCCACCTGTTCTTTTGATTACCAAAGCAGTCTTTACGTTAGGACATTTAAGTAGAGCTTCATCAACATTTTTCTTCAAAGGAATTTTCTTTCCGCCTCGGATCCCTTCATCGGCAGTGATAACCACTTCACAATCAGCATCTAAAATTCTATCTTTCAATGACTCGGGTGAGAAACCACCAAACACAACTGAGTGAATTGCACCGATTCTAGTACAGGCCAACATAGCAAAAGCTGCTTCAGGAATCATTGGCATGTATATACATACCCTAGAGCCTTTTTTTACATTTAGTGATTTAAGTACATTTGAGAATATGCAAACTTCAGTATGAAGTTGTTGAAAAGTAAACTCTTTTGATTCACTTGGATTATCACCTTGCCATATTAAAGCAGCTTTTTCGGAGTTTTTATCAAGATGCCTATCAATGCAATTGTGACTTACATTTATTTTTCCACCTTCAAACCACTTAGCATCTGCAAACTTATTATTATGAGGACTATCAAATTCCTTTATCCACGACAAATTATCCATTGCAAGATTATTAAAAAAAGATTCAGGATCTTTTATAGATTTTTCATAAAGATCCAAATATTCATTGATATCTTTAATGTGTGGATTCTTAGAAATCGGATTAATAATTTTTTCAGACACTATCTTTAAATTATAGACGGCTGAGGATTTACAAAATTAATACCTTTAGGATCTGACATAATCATGGTTATAAGATTTTCATAATCAGATTCATTAGATTCAAGATCGATGTCTGAGGCATTTATTATGAGTAGGGGAGCAGATTTATAGTCTAGAAAGAATCTTGAGTATGCGTCATTTAGTTTTTCTAGATAATCTAGCGTTAGGTACTGTTCGTTAATATTTCCTCTTTTTGTAATTCTTTCTTTGAGAACTTCAATAGGTGCTTGAAGGTAGATTACTAAATCAGGAGTTGGAGCATCAATTGTTATGTGTTCATATACCTTGTTGTATAAGCCCAACTCTTCGTTTGATAAGGTTACTTCTGCAAATAATCTGTCTTTTTCAATTAAAAAATCAGCAACACGTACATTTTCAAAAAGGCTTCTTTGTTTCAAATCTTGAATTTGCTGCATTCTTTGAAACAAAAAAAATAATTGAGTTGCTAAGGCAGATTGTTCAGGATTCCTGTAGAAGTTTTTGAGAAAAGGGTTTTCAGCTGGTTGCTCAAGAAATGCATCGTAATTAAAAGTTTTAGCTATTTTATTTGCAAGTGTAGTTTTACCTACACCTATAGGCCCTTCAATAGCAATATACTTTGGTAGAGGTAATTCGTTTAAAGCTGCTTTCATAAATCTATTATTAATAATAGATTATATTAGTTCTTCTGGGAAACCAAATTTCTTAAAAGATTGCTCTTCAGTTAACTCTCTAAGATTTGATATCAAAGATTTTTGAGAACTAGGATCATTTTTTTGAAATTTTGTCCACCAACTTCCTAAATCAGGCTTACATTTTGAAGCTTTTTCTCTTATAAGCAAGAAGTCATATGCAGCTCTAAATCTTGGATGTTTGAGAGTTTTATATGGCTGTTTTCCAATTCTGCTGTGAAGTTTTAACTGCAAAATCCATATGTCTTTAATATAAGTATGAAATTTTCTCGGAATTGCAGTGATATTTTGTTGATTTTTAAGCACCAGATCCATTGACCTAAAAAATTTTCTCAAATTAATTTCATCGTTTTTAGAAGCTCTTTTGATAAGCTCTGGCCACAACATTGCAGCAATCAAAAAACCAGGTGTTATAGACTTATTTTCTCTAAACCTTTTATCTGTATTTCTTAGTGCTTCCTTGATTAATTCGCTTGAGAAAATGGTATCGTTTGGATTGGTTAATATTAGATATTGATTAAGACCATATGATTCAAGTTTTTTAAAATTTTTTTCAGCGATGCCATTTAAAAAAATTTTACAAAATTCGTCAAAGAGACGTGCGTTTGATATGTGAGATAAAAGATGACCTTGTTTGTATATTGCATCTTTTATTTTACTATCAATCTTAAACTGTAACTTATTACTAAATCTTATTGCTCTTAAACTTCGAACCGGATCTTCAGAGAACCTTTTTATTGGATCCCCTATAGAAACAATTTTTTTATCTCTTATATGTTTAATTCCAGAATTATGATCTTCAATTTTTTTTGAAACTGGACAATAGTAGAGAGCATTGACGGTAAAATCCCTTCTAAAAGTATCTTGTTCAAGAGTACCCCAAATGTTATCCCTGAGAATCTTACCAGTTCGATCAGTTACTAAGTTACCATCATTTTCTTTATTCTCTCCTGATCTAAAAGTTGCAACTTCGATTAATTCTGATCTGTTAAAAACATGAACTAATTTGAATCTTCTTCCAATAATTCTCGAGGCTTTAAATATTTTCCTTATTTGTTCTGGGGTAGCATTTGTTGCTATATCAAAATCTTTAGGAATAATTTTACACAACAGGTCCCTGACACAACCACCAACTAAATAGGCTTGGAAGCCATTATCTTGAAGATCNTTTACGATTGATAAAGCAAAGTTGTTTATTTTTTTATTGTCTATCAAATTATTATTTGATTGAAAGAGTTATCAACCACTAAGCTGCTTTTCTTTAATCTCATCTAATGTTTTGCAATGAATACAATGTGTTGCGGTTGGTCTAGCCTCTAACCTTTTAATACCAATCTCATCTCCGCAAGATTCGCACCAACCGTATTCATCTTGTTTAATTTGTTCAATAGAAATTGCTATTTTATTTATTAATTTTCTCTCTCTGTCCCTTGTTCTTAGTTCAAATGCAAATTCTTCTTCTTGAGACGCTCTGTCAATTGGATCTGCGTAAGTCTCACCCTTAGTTTTTAGATGATCAAAAGTTTTCTGCATTTCTTCCTTTAAATGCTCTTTCCAAAGAAGAAGTACTGCAACAAAGTGTTTTTTCATTGCTGCACTCATATATTTTTCATTTTTCTTTGGTTTATATGGAGCAATTTTAGATTTATTGTTAGCTATTTTTGCCACAACTTTATTTTGTTTAGTTTTTTTAGCTACAGGCTTTTTTTTGACGGTCTTTTTAGCAGGCGCTTTCTTTACTGATTTTTTGGCAGTAGTCTTAGCTTTTGTTTTAGTTGCTTTTTTTGCGGGCATGTTTATATAAAATTTTTAGGGTGGAAAAAATATCAGATAGTTAACAAATATGCTAGCTTTTTTTTAATTTATTTATAACTTCTGTATATCCCTCTGGAGTTAATCTTGGGCCAAATGTCTCAACAATTTTTGATGATGCATAGTTGCTAAACTCTGCACAAGTTTCAATATCATAGCCATTCAAATATGCATGCATAAAAGATCCGGCATACATATCTCCAGCACCATTTGTATCAACAGGATCTATTTCAACAGCTGGAGAAAATATTTTCTTACCATTACTTATAACCACACTACCTTCAGAACCTTTTGTGATAGCTGTCATGTATGGCTTTGATTTATAGTGCTCAATAGCTTGATCAAGATCATTTGTTCCTGCAAATGCTACAGCTTCATCATCATTACAAAATATCATGTCAATTCCATAGGATTCAATTTCTAAAAATTTATCCTTAAAACCATTAACAATTCCAGCATCAGAAAGAGAAACAGCTTTGAGCGTATCCTCATTATTAAGGTTTTTTAAAACAGAAGTAACGGCATTAAAATTTTCATCGCTTGTAACCATATATCCTTCTATGTAAAAGATTTTAGAATTCTCAACTGCATCATAGTCAATATCTTTAGAGCCAAGAAAAGCACTTATTCCAAGCATGCTGCTCATTGTTCTTTTTGCGTCAGGAGTAACAAATATTAAACATTTTCCAGTTGGCAAGTCCGAATTTTCTTTACTAACTCCAATATGTTCTACATTTGCTTTTTTAAGGCTTTCAAGATATTTTTTTCCATCCTCATCATCTGCAACTCTGCACACGTGATGACATTTAGAACCATAGTATGCAGCTGCGACTAACGAATTTGTTGCAGAACCTCCACAATCTGACACAGATTCAGCTCCTATTTCCTCAAGTTTTTCAATAATAGGTGCATGTTCTGCTGGAGATGCAAGCGTCATAGAATCTGCTTCAAGACCAACTTGATCTAAGAAATCATGACTAACCTTAAATTGTGTATCCACCAAAGCATTNCCAATTGCACTAATGTCATATTTCATTTTTAAATTTCCTCATTAAGAATATTTTTTACAATCTTTATTGTATTACTTATTTCTTTTTTAGTATGTTTTGTAGATATAAAACCAGCTTCAAACTTGGATGGTGCAAAGTAAACCCCATTTCTTATTGAAGCATTTAAGAATTTTTTAAAATGCTCATCACTTGAATTGACAACATCATTGAAATTTTTTGGTAGTTTTTTTGAAAAAAAGAAACCAAACATTCCACCAATTTGATTTGATGAAAANGGAATTTTTTTGCGCTCAAATTCTCTATGCATTTCTGTAAGAAGTTTTTTTGCATTTGCTTCTAGAGATTTATATGGATTTTCTTTTACAAGAAGCTTTATTAGTGCGTAACCAGCCGCCATTGCAAGTGGGTTTCCTGAAAGAGTTCCTGCTTGATACACAGGACCATTTGGTGCCAAATAATCCATAATCTCTTTTTTCCCACCAAATGCTCCAACTGGTAATCCTCCTCCGATTACTTTCCCTAATGTTGTTATATCTGGTTTGATTTTATAGATCTCTTGAGCACCACCAAGCGAAACTCTGAATCCTGTCATTACCTCATCAAAAATAAGTATTGAATTATTTTCTTTAGTTTTTTTTCTCAAGAGATTTAAAAAGGATTTAGTTCCAGGAATAAAACCCATGTTTCCAGCAATAGGCTCAATTATCACCGCNGCAAGATCATTTTTTACATTTTCAAAAGTCTCAAGAAATGCATCTTTGTTATTAAATTCACAACTTATTGTTTGTTTAGCCAACTGTTTAGGTATCCCAGGTGAATCTGGAAGCCCAAATGTAGAGACTCCTGATCCAGCTTTTATTAAAAGNGAGTCAACATGCCCATGATAACAACCATCAAATTTAATNATTTTATTTCTTTTGGTAAAACCTCTCGCTAATCTTATTGCACTCATGGTTGCTTCTGTACCCGAATTCACCATTCTTATCTTTTCGATAGACGGAACACAATCTTTGATTATTTCAGCCGTTTTTGATTCAAGGTTTGTTGGAGCCCCGTAACTTGTCCCAAGTTGAAGTTGTTTTGAAATAGCACGAATTATATTTGGATTTGAATGACCCAATATCATTGGACCCCATGAACCAATGTAATCTATATATTTATTGTCATCAGCATCAAAAACATATGGACCTTTTGCCTTACTGAAAAATATTGGATTTCCATCAATATTCTTAAAAGCTCTAACCGGAGAATTCACACCACCAGGCATATGTAATTTTGCTTCTTCAAAGAGTTTAAGAGATTTTTTTATTTTGTACATTTTTTAAATATTTCTTGCAAATTCTATGACCATGTCCCAATCAGTAAATTCATATGTTTTTGAGGTATCAGTTGGGCCTTTAGTGATCCTCATGATAAATTTAATTGCGTATTTATCAAGCAATTTATACTTTGGGTAATCAATTTTTCCTGCAAAAACACCTATTTTTTTTGGAATCCAATTTGTATTTTTAAGAAACTTGGATACATATGGATTTGTTTCTGGTTTATTTTTTTCTTTTTTCCTTGCAACCACATTTACAGAAAAAAAAGCATTTTTTTTCGTATCAATTGTATTTTTATTTTTGTCAATAAAATCAAACAAAGACTGTCTATATTTGCCATACCTAATACTGGCACCAATAATAATTTGATCATATTCTTCAACCATAGGATTATCATCAACTGAGACAATATCTACTTGATGTTCTAATTGAGATGCTATTTTTTGACAAATNTCTTTAGTGTGCCCATCAACTGAGGAGTATACGATAATTGTTTTTTGCATTTTTTTATTAAGTTTTAGGTTGCTTGAAAAATTTTATTTTAAGCATATGTATATTTTATACTGTTATTAAAATTATAATGTCCAGATATGAAAAAATATTTTTTAGCAATCTTTATATTTTTTAATGTAAATATAATTTCTGAAGTGAAAATTGAAGATTGTGCTTCAATAGAGTCTGATGCGAAAAGATTGGCTTGCTATGACTATCTGGTTACAGGAATGTCAAAGTCGATAGACGAAATTGATGTGACCACTTCTGGTGACAGTGAAGAAAGAATTTCTAGTTCTGCAGAAAAGAATTCAAATTTTGGATTATCTAGAAGGCAAATTAATGAGTCTAGGAATTCAAATTCAAGGAATGCTCTGAATGCATCAATTGAAGCTATTTCAAAAACTTTTGGTGGAAAAACACGTTTTAAGCTATCAAATAACCAACTTTGGGAAACACAATCGGTAGTTTCTTCTAAGCTTGGAAGTTTTAAGGAAAAAAGTGATATTAGAATTGAAGAAGCAAGTATGGGTGGTTTTTGGATGATAAACAAATCTTCAAAAGTCAGGATTAAAGTTAAGAGGATTTCATAAAATGTTAGAAAATGTAACAAGATCTTTGATCTTAACTGACAGCGCAATGACTAGGATATTGAGTGTTATGGACAATAATGAAGATGTTGGATCAAAATTTAGAGTCTATGTAACTGGAGGAGGGTGCTCTGGATTTCAATACGGTTTCAAATTTGACTCAGAAACAGCCTTCGATGACGATGTTATAGAATTTGAAAATTTTTCAGTCTTGCTAGATTCTATGTCTTATCCATATTTATATGGCTCGACTCTTGATTTTGTTGAGGACTTATCTGGCTCAAAGTTTGTTATTAAAAATCCAAACGCTAAAACGACATGCGGATGTGGAGAATCTTTTACAATTTAGGCTTAAAAATAATACCTTGATTCTTATATGCCAGATATGCAAAAGCAGCAGCTTCAACAAACTTTGATGAAATTTCATCATCAGTTGTTCTTATTTTAGTATCAATTTTCGATTGAATTATCTTCATTAAGAAGAGATTTTTTGTTCCACCGCCATGAAAAATTACTTGATCAGGCGAATCGCAGTATTTACAAAATTCTTCAATTTTCAATGCTGTAAATTCAGTAACAGTTCGCATGATATTCTCAGGCGCAACATTTGAAATAGAATCGTTCACCAAATTATAGTAATCGTTTTTATCATCTGCCCTAGGATATGACATATTTTTTACACTTTCATTTAACTTAATTAACAAGTCTTCATTAATTGCACCCTGGTTAGCAATTTCACCTCGGTTATCAAATGGGAAACCATAATATTTAGAAGCATAGAAATCTATTAGACAGTTCCCTGGGCCAACATCAGATGCTAGAGATATCTCCTCACCTTTTAAATAGGTGCCATTGGCTATACCGCCAATATTAAAGATAACTTTATTCATATCATTCTCTGCATATAAATACTTATGAAATGCAGGAATCAAAGGAGCCCCCATGCCACCTTGCTTTATATTAAAGTTTCTAAAATCAGAACAAACATTAATGCTTGAGGCATTTGCAACTTCTTGCGCGTTACCAATTTGGTAGCTCCTTTTGTTTGTATGGAAAACAGTTTGACCTGATAGCGCTATAGAAGATATTTTCTTTTTCTCAATACCAGATTTATTTATAAGTTTTTCAACAAGCTCAATACTTTTCTCATCAAGAATTTTTTCTATCTGAAGAAGCTTGCTTGAATCACTTATAACTTTATATCCAGATTTAATACACTCCTCATAAATTTTTTTATAATTTTTACCAAAATCTACAGATTCTGTTTCAATTAGCTTGAATTCATTTTCAAAACTCACAATGCATCCGTCGAGAGAGTCAGCACTCGTACCTGACATTATTCCAATAAAAAAATTATGCATTATCTGTTTGATTATACTCTGCTAGTTTTTGAAGGCTTATTTCTAGTTCAGAAAGAAACTTATCAAGCTCTTCTTTGCTTATTGGTTGAGCAGATGGTAATTGAACTTTTACAGGATCTGTTCTTTTAGTGCCTTGCCAAAACTCAAAATGAAGATGAGTACCTGTAGCCCGTCCAGAATCACCAACATAAGCAATTATTTCTCCTTGCTTTACTTTTGCACCAACTTTAGTTTTTTTATTAAATTTTTCAAGATGAGCATATAAGGTTTTAATATTTCCACCATGTTTGATTTCGACTGTTCTCCCATAACCGCTTTTGTTTCCTACAAATGAAACTACACCATCACCAGATGCTTTTACTGGAGTATTTCTTTTTGCAGCATAGTCAACACCATTATGAGCTTTTATTTTATGAAGAATGGGATGCATTCTATTGGGATTAAAATGAGAACTTATATATGCAAAGTCTAATGGCGCCCTCAAGAAAGCCTTTTTAACATTTTCACCTTTTTCATTAAAATACTGTTTCCCCTGATATTTATCATAAAACCTCTGTGCGACGTATCTTTCATTATTGTTTATAAATTCTGCAAAGATAATGTCCCCTGAAGAAATTTTTTCTCCTCCAGAATACTCGGTTTCATAAATTACAGTGAACTTATCATCTTTTCTAACATCAAAAATAAAGTCTACATCCCATCCAAAAATATAAGCAAAATCCATAATGACACTGTCTGGAATTCCCTCACCAAGAGCATCTTTGTAAAAAGAGGTTGATATTGATCCTGATCCATATGATTGAATAAGTTGAATTTCTTTCTTTAATTTTGCAATAGAAATTTTTTCCTCAATTTGGATAACGATTGAATTCGTTTTATCTTTTTTAATTTCGATACTGCTTAGCTCATCACCTAAGTAATTGAATTCCATAATGTCATCGGGGTTAATTGAAGCAAGAACATTATTTTTGTCTGCGTTAAAAATTTTATAAGCTGTGTTTAAAGGAACTTTTTTCTCTTCAAAAATTACNGANAGGCTTTCACCTTTTCTGACTTGATGCATTAATTTATTTTTTATTATTGGCAAAGGATCATCAAAATTTTTTGTTATTTTGATTTCCTCTTCAGGCAAAGGTTTGTTGAGAACTGTGTCTGTGTACAAAAGCAAAATAAAAAAAATTGAAATAAAAAAAGCAGATAGAACAAGTTTTGTTGGAACTTTTTTAAATCCAATCATAAATCTTCTTGTAAATTAAGTAGCTCAGTATTGCCTCCAAAAGCGACAGAATTTTTTGATATCACCTTTTCGTTAAGAAATTGTAATAGATAATTTGGTCCGCCTGCTTTAAACCCACTACCAGAAAGACCAATACCACCAAAGGGTTGAGATCCCACAACAGCTCCAACCATATCTCGATTTATATAAATATTTCCAACATTTGATTTCTCACCTATAAAGTCTGCTCTTGATTCAATTCTTGTGTGAATTCCCATAGTTAGGCCATAACCACTTTCATTTATTTGATTAATTACACTATTCATATCATCAAACTTATATTTCATGACATGTAAAATTGGACCAAACTGCTCTTCTTGAATTGCAGAGATATTATCTATTTCAATAATAGTGGGCGACATATGAGTTTCTTTTAGTGAATTGTTACAGTTATGCACTTCCATTCCTTGATCTTTGCAACCTTTTATATAGTCATTTAGTTTTTGTAAAGCATGCTTATTAATAATTGGGCCAATGTCAGTAGAAAAGTTATTAGGATCTCCAATTTCTTGGATCTCCATGTTACCTTTTATCATCTCGATTAACTCATCATAAATTTCTTCTTGAATACAAAGCACTCTTAACGCTGAACATCTTTGACCAGCACTATCAAAAGCTGATCTAACTACATCATCCGTAACCTGTTCAAGTAGGGCACTTGAATCAACAATCATTGCATTTATTCCACCTGTTTCTGCAATCAAAGGAACTATTTCTTTATGATGTTGTATTAAATTTGTTTGTATCTTTTTTGCTGTCGGAAGTGATCCTGTGAAGGCAACACCATGTATAGTATTAACTTTCGTTAAGACGTCTCCATACATACCATCTCCAAGTATCAATTGAAGAGTTTCAATAGGAACACCGTTCTCATGAAATTTTTTAACAATTAGGTATCCAAGAATAGAAGTATTTTCAGATGGCTTTACTACAACATTATTTCCACAAGCTAATGCTGCAGATATTTGACCAATCAAAATAGCAACAGGAAAATTCCATGGACTGATACATAAATAATTTCCTTTCGGAGAATAAGATATTTTGTTAATTTCACCAGTAGGACCCTGAAGAGATTTTTTGCCATGAATTTCTATAATTTGCCTAGAGTAATATCTTAAAAAATCTATGGCTTCTCTAATTTCATCTATTGCATTTTGAATTGTTTTGCCAGCTTCATTTAATAGATAAAAGATCAACTCACTTGGATCTTTTTCAATGTCATCACTAATTTTTATTAAAATTTGCGATCTTTCCTGAACTGAATATTTACTCCATTTCTCGCTAGCAAAGTTTTCAAGTGCGCTTTTAACATTTGTCGGATCATCGAAGATCGCTGTACCAATTTCTTCATTGTTTGCGATTGAATAGACTTTTTGTCCAACTTTCTCTTTTTCATCACGATTCACATAAATTGATTCTGCATTAATTTTATTTTTTTTATGCGCAGATATACTTTTCTCTAAGTTTTCTAAATTTGAATTCTCTGAAAGATCAAATCCTGATGAGTTTTTTCTTTCTGTAAAAATATTCTTTGGAAGTGGTATATCTATTTTCTCTTTTTCAATTCTGATTGCAGGATTTTCTGCAAGCCAATTAGCATCTGTTTCAGGATCAAGCAATCTATTTATGAATGAACTATTGGCCCCATTTTCAAGCAGTCGTCTGACCAAATATGGTAGTAAGTCTTTGTAACTTCCAATTGGAGCATAGACAGAAGGTTTTTTTTCAAGATTAAGTACTTTTTCAGCGCTTTGATATAAAAGCTCACCCATTCCATACAAACGTTGAAATTCATAGTCTTTTCCTTGACCAAGTTGATGAACTGATGAAATTGTATGAGCATTATGAGTCGCAAACTTAGCGTAAATTTTTTCGTTTTTTAAAATTTCTTTTGCACATAATAAAAATGAAATATCAGTAAGCGATTTTTTGGAATAGACAGGATAATCTTCATACCCAAAGACTTGAGCATGTTTAATTTCATAGTCCCAGTAAGCACCTTTGACTAGCCTCAAATGCATTTTTTCTCTTTTGTCTAAGATTTTGTTGATCCAATGAATTACATTTATCGAACGCTTACCATATGCCTGAAGGGCAATTCCAAAACCTGTCCAATTTTTTATTACTTTATCTAAAGCTAATTTTTCAATTATATTAAGACTTAGTGTGAGTCTATCTTGCTCTTCTGCATCTATTGTTATTTCAACGTCTTTTGAATGAGCATAATGAACGAGTTCTATTAATCTAGGAATAAGCTCAGACTCAAGATCTTTAAATTTTCTCATCTCATACCTTGGATGGAGCGCTGAAATCTTGATTGAGACTCCGTTATTTAAATTTTTAATTAAATTTAATTTACCTACTTCATCAATAGCATTCATATATGCATTAAAGTAATTATCAGCTTGTCGCATAGTTCTAGCTGCTTCACCGAGCATATCAAAGGAATATGATTCATTTTCAAGATTAGATAATTTTTCAATGTCTCTGAAATCTTTGCCTATAACAAATTCTTGGCTAAGAATTTGCATTGCTGCTAAGACAGCATTTCTTATGGGCATTTCACCAGACTTTGATATAAGACCTGATAAAAAGTTGTATGGATCATCAGACCACTCTGAAGGCGTATTAACAACCTTGCCTGCTAACAACAGACCCCAAGTTGATGCATTAACAAATATACTATCAGCCTTATTAAGATGATCTATCCAACTTCCAGCAGAAAGTTTTTCAGAAATTATTAAATCTCGTGTTTTTTTATCTGGAATCCTTAGAACGGATTCAGCCAAGCACATTAAAGCAACACCCTCTTGATTGTCTAAGCCATACTCATTAAGAAAAGCATCCAACATTGTTCTATCACTTTTATTTTTTCTGCAAAGCTGAATAATTTCAGAGGCATTATTGTTGATAGATTTTTCACCTAAGAATTTAGATTTATCCAACATCTCGGTTACTAATTCCTTTTCGCTAAGGAATTTATCTTTTATATCTAACATGACTAATATTTTAATCTTTAAGTATTAACTAGCAACATTGTGATTCTATTAATCATTTAAAAATACTATGATAGTAATATGAAAGAAGCACTTAAGCTTATTAATAGAGGTACCGATGAGATTCTAACTGAATCTGATCTAAAGAAAAAACTTGATTCTGGTAAACAGTTAATTATCAAGGCAGGTTTCGATCCAACTGCTCCAGATCTTCATCTAGGCCATACTGTTTTATTAAATAAACTAAGACATTTCCAAGATCTTGGACATCGTGTTGTGTTTTTAATTGGAGATTTTACTGGAAGAATTGGAGATCCTTCAGGTACAAATAAAACAAGACCAACGCTTGATGCAAAAGATTTAGAAGAAAATGCTAAAACTTATGAAAAACAAGTTTTTAAAATACTTAAAAAAGATCTAACAGATGTGCGATTTAATTCAGAGTGGTGTGAAAAGCTTGGTGCAGATGGATTAATCCGCCTTGCAGCAAAATACAACGTTGCTAGGATGCTTGAAAGAGACGATTTTAGTAAAAGATTTTCTGAAAATAAGAGCATCGCAATTCATGAGTTTCTATATCCTTTAGTTCAAGGATATGACTCCGTAGCCCTAAAAGCAGATGTTGAGTTGGGAGGCACCGATCAAAAGTTTAATTTGTTAGTTGGAAGAGAGCTTCAAAGAGATTATGACCAAGAACCTCAGGTTGTCATAACAGTTCCAATTTTAGAGGGACTAGATGGCGTCAAAAAAATGTCAAAGTCATTAAATAATTACGTTGCAATTGATGAAGAGCCAGATGAAATGTTTGGCAAAATTATGTCAATTTCAGATGATTTAATGTGGAGATGGTTTGAGTTATTAAGTTTCATGAGTGAAGAAGAAATAAATTCTCTAAAGAAAGAAATGCAGGATGGTAAAAATCCAAGAGATATCAAGTTTATTCTTGCCGAGGAGATTGTGGATAGATTCCATAAAGATGGAGATGGTCAAAAATGTAAAGAATCATTCCTTAATAGATTCCAAAAAGGTCAAATACCTGAAAATGTTGACTCAGTAAAAGTTAATATTGATGGCGAGTCGATACTGCTTGTGAATTTATTGAAAGAAACAAACATGATTGCCAGTGTCTCTGAAGGTAACAGGCTCATAAAACAAGGTGGTATAAAGGTAAATTCTGAGAAAGTTAATGACCCAAAGTTTGAAATATCAGTTAACTCTGAGAACCTATACCAAGTTGGTAAAAGAAGATTCCTCAAAATTAAGATCTAAATGAAATATCTTATCTCAGCCATATCATTAATCATGCTTTCAGCTTGTGTTCAAGACAGTCCAAATATTAAACAAATTGAAAACATGCAATTTTTCATTGATAACAAAACTGACATTAATGTGATCGAGGTTGAGGAAGGCCTTCAGTATCTAGTGATGCAATCTGGTGATCCAGAAGGTAAAAATCCAAAGCTTGATCAAGTAATTACTGCTCATTTCCACGGAACACTTACAAATGGAAATATTTTTTGGAGCTCTTTAGACACAGAGCCACTAAAGATTGAATTATCAAAGCTAATAATAGGATGCCAAAAAATTATTTCAATGATGAAGAAAGGCGATAAATGGAAAGTATTTATTGATCCAACCATGGCTTACGGAGAGGAGGGTAGGCCAGGCATACCGTCAAATTCTATTCTAGTATTTGAAATAGAATTATTAGCAATTAATTAAATCTTAATTAAAGGGTTATAAGTAATTCGGTCTGGAATGTCTTCAGCACCAGGTACTCCACGTGCAATTAGAAATGGCTTTAACTCTTCAATAGCTTTTGGCTCATCATAGTGTCCAATATTTGGATGAAGATGATGAACAAAATGTAATTGCATCGAATGATTAAGATACCTAGGCATCCAATGTTGCCAAAATCTTGTATTTTTATATCTTCCAACTTCAGTACCAACATGCGGATAATAAGAAAAAAATAGAGTTGTATAAACTACACCAATTTTTGCAGGCAACCACCATAGTAACAATGTTTGCAGTGGGAAAAGCAAAACTAAAATCATCAAAATTAATCTGTAAGCTAAGAAAACATTAACGCCTTTATCAAAAGCCTTTTGAAAGGCAGCATCATCAGCATATATATCTTTGTATTTTGCATAATCAGTCGATGTACCATCCAATGAACATAAAATAACCTCTTTAACTGAATTTGCATTAGATGTTATAAAGTCTGGATCTTTATCCTCATTATTAGTGTGTGCATGGTGTTTCATATGAGTTACTCTCAATATCTCATAAGGATATATAAGAGTTATTAGGGTAAAGCTTCCAACAAATCTATCTATCCACTTTTTTTTAGGATTACCCCTAGAGTAATTTCCATGTTGTGCTTCGTGTGATGGTAAATAAGACATACATGCACAAAAACTAGCAATAATAAATCCTGACCATAAAGGAATTATTTCATTCATGACTAGGGGCCATAAACTTAGCCAAACACAAGCTTGACCAATACCGATTAAAATCATTTCCCATTGGAATCGCTGAGCATATTTTCTTGCTACAGCTTTTTCTTTCTCAAATGAGAATTCTTCAGATACNCTGGAGTTGAGATTCATACCCACAACCACTTACCTCGTATATGTGCTATGACTCCGATGACAAAACCTGCAAAAAAACAGATAGCAGTTAAATATGGTGCTCCACTGAGAATATCTATCTTTTGGACAATAGCATTTAGAACACTGCCAATAAAAATTAGACCAAACCATACTTTATTATGATCAAGAATAATTTCTAAAACCTTTTCCATAATTTATTTTAGCAGAAGTTATTGCAAATAAATGGTGGGCCTGGGAAGACTCGAACTTCCGACCTCTCGATTATCAGTCGAACGCTCTAACCAAAACTGAGCTACAGGCCCTAT
>FUFK010037442.1_pt1 | contig 32696 bp, 31 predicted proteins | sample 1021851 | NCBI WGS metagenome assembly FUFK01 (sample SAMEA51879418, study PRJEB19060) | metagenome | reverse complement strand
CCCGAGCCGGAGGTGCCGGCGCCCGCGCCGCCCTCGCCGGCCGGGCGGCCCCGGGGCACGGGCACGGTTTTCATATCCGGCAGCACGCCGGCGTCGGCCAGCACTTGGTTGGCCTCGTCGACCATGGCGCCGGCTTCGTCCATCACCACCCGCTCGAATAGTTTGAGCACGATCAGGCGGGCGCGGATATCCAGGGACAGCCGCTCCAGGCAGGCGGAGAAACACGCCGCCAGGTTGCGCGGCTCCAGGGGGTTGTTCCGTTCGGTGACGTCGACCTTGCTCTCGAACAGGTACTCGAGGCGGTGCTGGAAGGCGCGCAGGGCCTCGTCGTGGCCCTTGCGGGCGCGGCGGGCCAGGTTGTCCAGAGCCACCGTGGTTTCCAGCTCTTCATGCTTGACCAGCGCCAGGTCTTCCACCGCCACCTTGCCGGTGGCGCGCTCCCGGTCGTCCGGGGTGCGGGCGCTGTCCTGGAACAGATTGCCCAGCGCCTGCCGGAAGCCGGTCTCCAGGGCGCCGCGCTGCAGGCGCAGCTCGCGCATGGCGTCGAAGTAGCGGTCGCGCTCGCTGTCGGTCTCTTTCTCGGCCAGATCGAACAGGGTGTCGTCGGCGCCGTCGAGCATGTCCGCCAGCAGTCCGCCGGCGCGCTCGGTAATGCGGTCACGCACGCGCTCGAGCGGCCTGGGCAGGCTCAGCGCGCGGCCTTTACCGCCTTCCAGCGGCTTGAGGCGGGTAACTTTGGACATGGCACACACCTTGGCGGCGACAAACGTGAACTACGAAGCCCACTACGAATTTCCGTACGAAGAGTACCTTAGCACCGCCCTGTGCCGAGAAGTTTGAACCAATCCGCGATTCGGGGAATATCTGGTAACACCGTACAAAGAACCGCGATCGGACTCAATCTGAACCGCTTCCCCTCACCGGTCAATTTCCCTACTCTGGCTATTTTACGGTTGACGGGGCGTGAAGGGCATGACCGAATTTGTTGACCTCCTAAAACAGATCAGCGGCCTGCTGTGGGGCTGGCCGGCGCTGATCCTGATCGCCGGCACCGGCATCTACCTGACCATCCGCCTGACGTTCCTGCCGATCCGCCGGCTGGGCTTCGGCTTCCGCCAGATCGTGGCGCCGGCCACCGGGGTGGGCACCATCGGCGCCGGCGCGGCGCTGGCCACCTCGCTGTCGGCCACCATCGGTACCGGCAACATCGTCGGTGTGGCCACCGCGATCCACTCCGGCGGCCCCGGCGCGCTGGTGTGGATGTGGCTGATCGCCCTGGTGGGCATGGCCACCAAATACGCCGAGGCGGTGCTCGCCGTGCACTACCGGGAAAAAGACAGCCTCGGCCAGTACGTGGGCGGCCCGATGTACTACATCCGCAAGGGGCTGGGCGAGAACTGGGCCTGGCTGGCGCTGCTGTTCGCGGTGTTCGGCATGTTCGCCGGCTTCGGCATCGGCAACACCGTGCAGGCCAACTCCGTGGCCCACGGCCTCAACGACAGCTTCGGCGTGCCCACCTGGGCCACCGGCCTGACTCTGGCGGTGCTGGTGGGCCTGGTGGTGCTGGGCGGCATGAAGCGCATCGCCAAAGTGGCCACCTTCATCGTGCCGTTCATGGCGCTGACCTACCTGCTGGCCGGCCTGTTCGTGCTCGCCGACCACGCCAGCGCCCTGCCCGCCGCCATCGCTCTGTGTTTCAACGACGCCTTCACCGGCACCGCCGCCGCCGGGGGCTTCGCCGGCGCCGCCGTGAAAGAGGCGATCCGCTTCGGCATGGCGCGCGGTATCTTCTCCAACGAAGCGGGCCTGGGCAGCGCGCCCATCGCCCACGCTTCCGCGCACACCGACCACCCCGCCCGCCAGGGCAGCATCGCCATGCTCGGCACCTTTATCGACACCATCGTGGTATGCTCCGTCACCGGTTTGGCCATCGTCGCCACCGGTGCCTGGACCAGCGGCGAGGAAGGCGCGCCGCTCTCCGCGCTGGCGTTTTCCAGCACCTTCGGCACCCTCGGCAACGCGGTGGTGGCCTGCGGCCTGGCGGTGTTCGCCTTCACCACCCTGCTGGGCTGGAGCCTCTACAGCGAGCGCTGCACCCAGTACCTGTTCGGCGATAAAGCCCTGCTGCCCTTCCGGATAGTCTGGGTGCTGGTGGTGCCGGTGGGCGCCATCGTCGGGCTGGACCTGGTGTGGGCCCTGGCGGACATCATGAATATTCTAATGGCGGTGCCCAACCTGATCGCGCTGCTGCTGCTGGCGCCGGTGGTGGTCCGTCTGAGCAACGAGTTCTTCAAAACGAATGGATAAAGACAGCACCCTGCCCGCCTACGTCGGCGACCACCTGACCCGCGCGGTCGCCTTCGCCCTGGAAGAAGACCTGGGCGACGGCGACCTCACCGCCGGCCTGATCGCTGCGGACGACACCGCCACCGCCACCATCCTCACCCGCGAGGACGCGGTGCTGTGCGGCACCGCCTGGGCCGAGGAAGTGTTCCGCCAGCTCGGCGGCGTGAGCCTGGAATGGCACGCCAAGGACGGCGACCGGCTGGCCGCCGGCGACGTGTTCTGCACGCTCACTGGCAACACCCGGCGCATCCTCACCGGCGAACGCACCGCCCTGAACTTCCTGCAGACCATGATGTCCACCGCCACCACCGCGCGCCGCTACGCCGACGCCGTGGCCGGCACCCGCGTGACCGTGCTCGACACCCGCAAAACCCTGCCCGGCCTGCGCGCCGCGCAGAAATACGCGGTGCTGTGCGGCGGCTGCCAAAATCACCGGGTGGGCCTCTACGACGCCTTCCTGATCAAGGAAAACCACATCACCGCCTGCGGCTCCATCACCGCCGCCATCCGCGCCGCCCGCGAGCAGGGCCCCGGCAAGAAGATCATCATCGAAGTGGAAAACCTGGACGAGCTGCGCGAAGCCGCCGCCCTGGCCCCGGACCAGATCATGCTGGATAACTTCACCCCGGAAATGCTGGAAACCGCCCTCGACCTGGCCGGCCAGAGCGCCCTGGAAGTGTCCGGCAACCGCACCCTGGACGACGTCAAAGAGCTGCCTGGCGCCCGCGACCTGTTCCTCTCCGCCGGCGCGCTCACCAAGCACGTGCAGGCCATCGACCTGTCGCTTCGGCTCAGCTGAGGGTCTACACGTCCCCCTGAACGAGTTGACGCCAAATTCGTAACGGGTAGCATCAAAGAGATTCGATATATCGAATAATCACCGGACATCGACTATGAGTGAGCCTGCCGAAACCATCATCACCTATCTCCGGGAGGCTCTGCCGGATATCGAAGCCGTTTTTCTTTTCGGCAGCGAAGCCGAAGGTACCGCCGATGCCAATAGCGATCTGGATATTGCCCTACTCAGCAATCACCCGCTCGACGCCGTGACGCTGTGGGACACAGCCTCTGAGCTCGCCAACCGCGTCCACCGCGACGTTGACTTACTGGACGCATCCGCCGCCAACACCGTGATGAAGTTCCAAATCGCCACTAAGGGCGACATCCTCTGGCAAAAAGACCACGCCGGAGATTTTTTTGCCTGTGCCGCATTGCAGGAATACTGGGACTGGGAGATCACTCGCCGACCGATCATCGAGCGCATTCAGGAAACAGGCACCGTCTATGGTCGATGACGTTATCATCAATAAAGCGGCAACCATTGAACGTTGTTGTGATCGAGCCAGAGAAGAATATCGGAACGCCGGCGAACGATTCGACCAGGATTTCACCCGCCAGGATGCTGCAATCCTCAACATCCAGCGCGCCTGCGAGGCCGCCATTGATCTGGCCGCCTACCTGGTAAAGCGTGATCAACTTGGCGTACCGCAAAGCTCCCGCGAACTGTTCGAACTGCTATACGCGTCCAACTACATCCAGGAATCGATGAGCCAGGTGCTCAAGAAAATGGTTGGCTTCCGGAACACCGCCGTGCACAACTATCAAAAAATGTACCTGCCTATTCTGGTCGCCATCATAGAACGCCACCTGGACGACCTGGACCGATTCGCGTCGCTGGCGGTGAGCAAAGCCTGACCTTCCGAACCAAGCCGTGCTATAAAAGGTCCAACGCAGTGACGCACCGGCCAACCCGGCAAGGAGGCACCATGCACCGCATCGCCCTGATTACCCTCGCCGCCCTGCTCACCACCGCCTGCGCCTCGTCCAAGCGCGTGGTGGTGGACAAGCAAGGGATTGACGAAGCCCAGTACCAGCAAGACCTCACCGACTGCCGTGCCGTCGCCGACGAAGTCAGCACCGGCCGCGATGCCGCCGAAGGCGCCGCAGGCGGTGCCGTGATCGGCGGCATCCTGGGCGCCATCTTCGGCAACTCCGGCACCGCCGGACGCATGGCCGGCGGCGGCGCCGTGATCGGGGCCGCCGGCAAAGCCGGGGACGCGGAGCAGGAGAAGAGCCAGGTGGTTAAAAATTGTATGCGGGGGCGGGGTTATCGGGTGTTGAACTAAGCCGCTACCAGCGGATGAGCGTGCTTGAGTTTGGTGGCCAAACGTTCGCTATGCTTAGCCAACCATAAATCGTTTATAACCTGCAAATTGAGCCAGAATTCCGGAGTAGTGCGCAGCACCTTTGACAGCAGGAACGCGGTTTCGGCGGTCACACCACGCCGATTACCACACAACTCGTTCACCGTTTTCCGGCTCACGCCCATGGCTTTGGCGAGCTGCCCCTGAGAGATGCTCAACGGAGCAAGGAACTCTTCTTTGAGTATCATTCCAACGCTGGTGGGCTGACGAGCCGGCACTCTTAATGTTTCAGCCATACTTCACCTCTCACCTGTACACATGGGCGTCCAGCTAGACCCCGCTCGCAACACCTGCCTTCCATTGGAAGATCACGGCCAACTGTGGCCTGTATCGATACATGTTACAACCGATGAAGCCCAGTACCAGCAAGACCTGACCCTACTGCCATTGGCATAATATGCCAATGGCGATATGCTACGACAAACCGTCCCGACAGGAGCCTTTCCATGCCGACACGCAACGTCGTGCTTAGCGATTCTCAACATGCCTTGGTCGAACGCCTGGTGCAGTCAGGTCGCTATCAAAATGCCAGCGAGGTGCTGCGTGAAGGCCTTCGCATTATCGAGCAACGCGACCAGCGGGAAGCGGTCAAGCTTCAGGTCCTGAAAGAGGCAGCCGCCAAAGGCTGGGCGGATATTGGCGCCGGCCAGTACGACGATGTGGCGGACGACCAGCTTGATGACTACATCGGCCAACTGGGGCTGGCCGCCACTCGGGATCAAACGGCGAATTAAGTGCATTATCGGCTTTCCGCCGCGGCGCGAGCGGACATCATCGACATTCTGGCCTGGACTCACGAGCAGTTCGGAGAAGCGGCCAGAAAGCGTTACGAGGCGCTCATCGTGACCGGGCTGCGCGATATTGCCCACCAGCCCGCCAGACCAGGCAGCCTGGAGCGGCCCGAGCTGGGCGAGGAGGTTCACTCCTGGCACTTGGCGTTGAGCCGGGACCGGGCTCGGATGGACACCGGTATCGTGCGACGCCCCCGACATTTCCTGATCTACCGCCGGCTGGACAGTGAGTGCGTTGTCGTCGGGCGCGTACTGCACGACGCCATGGAATTGGCACACCATCTCGACCCTGATCAGGTCCGGTAGTAACGCCCTCGCTACCGCGCCAGAATCGCGCCAAAGCCGGCAACTAGCCCGGATCACCTAAACGCCGACTAAGGCTCTGACAGCTCGTGAGGGGCAAAACGCAAGACCTGCCCCCGCCCGCTCTCTGGGCCGCTCGCCACCGCCTGCGCCTCGTCCAAGCGCGTGGTGGTGGACAAGCAAGGGATTGACGAAGCCCAGTACCAGCAAGACCTCAGCGAGGGTGTTGAACTGACCACCATGACCTGAAATCACCGACGTCTTTTTCAGAGACGGCTGACAGCCAATCCCACCCTCTTAATGACACCCTGCCTCCTGAACGCATGGAGGCAGCCCGTGACAACAATAGAAGAATCCCAGCAAGACGACTACGACTCGCCCTCGAAAGAAGCCATCGAAATAATGCTGGCCGATTTCATGGCGTTCTATTTCCCTAGTGCCTGGCGGGCGATCGACTGGCAACAGCCCCACCGCTTCCTGGACCAGGAGCTACAGAAAATCGTGCCGGAATCCCACACCGGAAAGCGAGTGGTGGACAAGCTCGTCGAAGTGGCTCTGGTGAGCGGGGGCGAGCAGTGGATCCACCTGCACATTGAGATCCAGAGCAGCGCTGAATCCGACTTCGCCGAGCGCATGATGATTTACCACTACCGGATCTTCGATCGCTTCCGCCGGCCGGTGGCCAGTCTGGCCGTGCTGGCCGACCGTCGGGGCGGCTGGCGTCCCGGGCCTTATCGGCAATCAGTGCTTGGTTGCCACTGGACGCTAGACTTCCCCAGTGTGAAGCTGCTTGATTACCGTTCCCGCGAACAGACTTTGGCCGGTAGCGACAATCCGTTCGGATTGGTCACACTGGCGCACCTGCAGACTCAGCGCACCCGTAACCAGAGCGCCCAGCGCTATCACGCCAAATACCGCCTGATTCGGCTGCTCTATCGCCAGCGCCGGGAGAAACACCGTATTATTCAATTATTACGCGTCATCGACTGGCTGATGGCGCTGCCCCCGCACCTGGAACAACGTCTGGGGCAGCGCCTCACCGCCACCGAAGGAGAGAAACACATGCAATACGTCACCAGCTTCGAGCGCCTCGCCAAGGAAGAAGGCGTACAGCGGGGCATGCAGCAGGGCGTGCAGCAAGGCCAGGTCGAGTTGCTGATCCGCCAACTCACACATCGCTTCGGCCCGTTGCCGGACGAGGTACGCCCACGCCTGGAGCGGGCCACGCCCGCGGAGATTGAAACCTTGGCCGACCGCATACTGGAGGCCAACTCGCTGGACCAGGTTTTCGACAACAAGTAGGCGGACGTCTACCCGGTAGGTCGGATTAGCGCAGCGTAATCCGACCCTCTCCATCTCCGCCAGAGCGCCCTCGCCGCCCTGCTCACCACCGGCCGCGACGCCGAAGGCGCCGCCGGGGGCAGGCCGCCGGCAAAGCCGGGGACGCGGAGCAGGAGAAAAGCCAGGTGGTTAAGAACTGTATGCGGGGGCGGGATTGTCGGATTTTGAACTAAGTGCGCAGCTCCGTCTTCACCAGCCACCTCAAAAACGTTAAGATACGGAAAAATCAGCAGAGAAGGATCCTTCTTTGCAATAAGTAAAAACAAACATAGGGGGGGTACATGACTCCCATGTTAGAAATCTCGGGGCCGCAAGATAAGCACCAATGTCGCCAGACTAGTCTACGTAAGTAGCACTCTCACATAAGACTGCACGAACAATCGATGTACGTTTTTTTAAAAATTGACCAGACAAGGTACGCGCCCCAATTAAAGCGACTTCACTACCATCGCTTCCTTTGAGCCGACCCCAAAGCACGGCGCTCTGATTACCCGCGCCACCACACATCAAACCGACGCCAAAAACCGGAGGCTAATCGTACCGTTGATCATAGGCAGAAATACCCGGTGGCAGGGTCTATGCAGTTAATCGAACAATTAGGTGCGCAGTGTTATACAGTAACCCTCAAATACCCATTATCTCTAAAATACGACAGGCCAACACCAATCTGGAAATTTTAGCCTTGAATCAGATAGTCCTTCCTGATTTCGACGCGCTCTTATGTGGCACCGAGCACGACCATTTCAGTTACCACCTGATCCAACTGCCCGGCCAATTAACTATCGATACTCGTGAACGCCGCCCTCGTAACAAGTCGGAAGGCCTCCATCATGATTGAATGGCTAGCACGACTCTTTCAAGGATCAATTACTAGTAGCACTATTCGCGTCACGACTATTCTATTTTTACGAATTGCGGTGCAGGCAGGCACCTTGCTCCTATTAACCAGAATCCTTCAACCGGAAAGTTTCGGCATCTTCGTGGGGGTATCTTCTTTCGCAATGCTAGTGGGAACTCTCTCCCCTTTTGGGATGAACCTAATTATTCTGAAAAAGCTATCGTTGCCCAAACATGAAAGAGAAGAAACTCTATCAAAATCGCTCGGAACCATATCAATACTATCATTGTTTTTAGTCGCGATATATATACCAACTTCAACTTTAATTCTTCCAGATAGCAGAGATATCACGTGGGTAATAATATTTATAGGTGTTGCCGAGATCATAATACAACCATTTATACTTCTGTCATCCACAAGCAGACTTGCACAAGACAAAACAGCAATCTCACAAATTGTAATTTTACTCCCGCTGGCCTTTCGACTCGCAGTCTCCTTCTTCCTTTATCTGGCAGATACAAAAAACGCACTATTCTACTATTCAATGCTTTATCCAGTGTTATCTGCGCTAGCTCTATTTATAAGCGTCGTGACGCTGAAACCAAGCTGGCCATCACCAAAACGATGGAGAACCATATCACTGAAAGAAGCCAGGGAAAATTTTGGCTACGCATTAGTCGGCACAAGCAATCGGGCCAGCTCCGAAGTCGACAAAATACTTTCTGTTAGTCTCCTATCTTTGAGTCTTGCAGGGACGTATTCTGCCGCCGCGCGGGTTGTCGGCGCCATTAATACGCCGATAGTGGGTTTGATACTTGCAGCACTACCCAAACTCTTTAAAGACCTGGACGACAAAAGAAGAAAAGAAATACATCAGAAAATATTCATAACGACCATTATCTATGGGGCATCAGTCTCAGCTGTGACATATCTAGCCGCACCATACATCACCCTGATCTTTTCTGAACAATACAATCATATGGAAGAGTTCATAAGAATAATGAGCTTTTCAATTCCAGTTTTGGCACTCAGACTAACCGGAACCAACATCCTTATCTCAATCAAAGGCGCGGGCTACCGGGCATCTTTGGAGGTTTCGGGGATAGCCATAATGATATTATTCTCTTTCATTCTCTCCGGTCATTCGATATTAGCCCTTCCGTATTCCATAATTATTTCTGAAACATGCATATCACTCCTCAGCTGGCTTTATATATTTTTCCACAACAAAAATCATAAAGAATACCCGAACACCCAATAATCTCTCTCGTAAACTTTCCTTATTTCATCTCTTACATCTTTTGGAAAATCAGGTTCGGTTGCCATGCCTTTATTCAATTTTCTTATCTGACCGCTCTCATCCTTACGGCGAACATAATCATAAATTTCGCTAAAGTCATCAGAAAGACTTTCCAAATGAAATATACGCTTAACACCAATAGGGCCATTAGCATATCTTTCAACAAAATGATGCTGTGGAAGAAAATGAAGAACTCCGGCCCGACACATAACATAGAGCTTATCTAAAACGAAGCTATTGAAATCCATAGTCGACAGATCATATTTATAACAGATGCGTCTATCGTACTCCGTTATGCCTCCTCTTTTTATATATTCAAAAGCAGAAAACGCCCGCTGGAGAGGATCCCTACATACAGCAAAAGAACGATAAGACTCTGCTTTCTTAGCTGAACAAAAGGTATAATCCTTAAACGTTCTATGCCCAACTTGAATACCATAAAGGCTCATCGAAACAGATGACCCGGCGGCTTTTGGAATATGCACAAATATCGATTCGGTTTCATGGAAAGGACCCGGCATATTATCGTGAAGAAAAAAGCGACCTTTCCACGACGAAAGCCTATCCTTTAACTTTAAAGGCATAACGATCACCCTACATCAATTTTCTTAATTTTTCTAAACAGCGAATACCATACAATAATTATTTTTAATATTATATTGAAAGTAACCTTTCCTATGCCATCATTTAAAGCGCGCCGGAGGAAAGCAGTTTCTTTGGGCCGCCTCTCCGACTCTATATGACTACAAGACAGATCTTCCGGATGAGACAGCACATTAAGGAAAAACAGATTATCGAAGTCTCTAAGCAAAATATGCCAATCATCAGCCCTGAAGATTTTCTTATACTGAGTGGCCAGTATGGTTTCAGCAGCAGACCGACTCAAAAGGTAGCAACAAGTTCTTAAGACGAACCGCCTCGAACATCTGAAAACTTTATACAAACCACAAAAATCCGTCTCATAACCTCTAAGATAACTTCTATTCCTAAGACCTTGCTGACCACCGCATATCACTAAAAAATCTTTCGGGAGATATTTTAACGACCTCTCCACATCTTCTATACTTCTATCTCCACCGATAATATCATCTTCAAGAATAAGGCAACATTCACTATCTGTTTCTAAGAATCTTGTCAAAACTTTTATATGACTTAGTGAGCAACCTAACTCAGCAGGAAGGAGAGAGTCAGTTCTTTCCATACAATTTTTTAAGTGCTGCCCTCGCATATCAATAGCCTCAACGAAATTGAATCGAGGATAAGTCGAAGGGAACTCTTCAGACAACCTCAATCGCCTTTCTTTATCTTCAGGCAGGGAAACTACATAGATGGGGAGTCTGAACATCACACTTTCTCTATCTATAAATAGACTTTATCCGGAGCGGCAATTCACAAAACAAAAACAAAGTTAAAAAAATTCGGTCACAGCCAATTTTCGCAAATACTGGGCTATTGATTTGTCAGTCTTCCAGACCCGCACCTATCTCAACGCACAAGTATAACTACATAATCATTGCATAGAGCTTTAGGTTATAACTTTTTGCAAAGTCTTCTCCAGAAGAATCGCACTATCTTCCCAAGAAGGGCTGGCTGGAAGCCCGCAAGCATCAGGGGTCTTCAATTTATTAAAAATTTTCTCCGATAAATCTTTCCAACTGCCTGGTTCGTAAAGGCAATCGGCTCGCTGTGACAATAAACTCCGCATGTCGCCTACAGCTGCTGATACAAACGGCACTTCCGCCGATACAAACTCCATAAGTTTTAATGGAAAACAAAAGCTACCAAAATCGTTTTCCTTATTACAAACGATTGCTACATCTAACGCTGATACCAAAACCCCAACTTCTTCAATCGGCAAAACACCGAAGTCGAAGACGTTGGCCCCAGTTAACCTTATACGTTCATTCTTTGAAGGGCCAGCGTATGCCAAACATATACGGATATTTCTTTGTTCTAGGTGCTGAAACGCCTTAAAAAGATCTTGAATTCCCCGGTCTTCACTAATGGCGCCAGCCGTTCCAATAATTATAGCGTCAGTTGGCAGCCCCAGCTTTTCCCTGCAGCAATCTCTATTGCGTTTAAAAAAAACATCTTTTCTCACAGCGTTTGGAATAATATAGACTGGGATATTCCCTTCCATTCTACCAACCATCATATTCCTAAGCGAGCGACTAACAACCGTGATAGCGTCAACCTTTCGGCAAATGCGTCTAAATAAAAACTTCAACAGCGGGAGCTTAGAAGCCGAAAAACTCTCATAGTTATCATAGAGATCTATAACGATCGGAACTTTTAGTAATCTTGCTACCGCAAAACCGATCAGACAATGGAGAATGTCGGAGCTTGCCCAGACGACATCGGGTTTATTATTCTTTATTGCTTCTTTCAGCTTAAAGAAATAAATTCCAAAAAAAAGGGAACACACGTTAAACGAATACCAGTCCATAAAAGGTGCGCCGTCCTTTACGACTTTACCTTGAAGCCTTCTTCGGTAACTTAGAACAAACACGATCACTCTATTCTGTCGTTCACTTAAAACCGATGGAATTTCATAAAGCCTTCCAAATTCATCATCAAGAAGGTCTTTTCCAGTATATTGGCGCTTAGAGAAAATGAGTATATTCATTGTTTTTCAGCGAAATCATTAAAAATCGTAATATATTTGTCGGCCGCCCGGCTCCAGTCAAAGTTCTCAACAACAAAGCTTCTATTAATGTCAGTAAAAAGCTTTAGATCATCTAGATCTTCTTTAAGCATTGCTACAATTGTATCGGCAAGCGATCGACTGCTTTTCGGTTGGCATAACTTAGCAGCTTTATTATCCAAGACGGTGTCTTGCAAAGCGTCTATACTTGTAGCTATAACAGGACTTCCGCAACCCATTGCTTCCACCACAACTAAACCCAAACCCTCCTGGTCGCCACTTTTAGTTTCTACAAATGGAAAGACGCATATGTGCGCAGAGCGATAGTAGTCGGGAAGATCTATTTGCTGAACTGCTCCAGCAAACTGAACAGCTTCTTGAAGCTTTAACTCTTTTGATAAACACTCCAAATCTCTCCTCAAAGGACCATCTCCGACGATACAAAGTTTGGCGTTTGGGAAAATAGCTCTAACCTCAATTAGTGCCCGAATCAGATAGCAAACACCTTTCTTTTCGACTAACCGTCCCACAAAAACAATGAGAGGCTCATTTCGTTTCGTCTTCTTGGGAGCGGGCCTAAAAAGAAACTGTAAGTCGGCACCCATCGGCGCAACTTTTATCTTATTTTTACTATCGGGTTCAAACTGCAATATCTTTCCCTTCATCTGGGTGCTAACGACCGTAATCATATCGCTATTCCTAATCACCCATTTTTTTACATTCTCCCATAACTTTCCTTTAAGCGAATACAGATCCACACCATGAGACGTTACCACCAAATTCATGCTTCTTTTAAATAAAAACTTCTTAACTAGAACAGCGACAATACCCTGCGGAACCAACCAATGAGCATGAAGCAGCTTAGTATCGTTTTTTTTTGCGATTTTCAAGGTGGCCATAAACATCGCGATAAAAAAAGCAGGCAACAGTAGAGCACGGACTGGCTTTTGACGAAGCCGATTTAGCATGCCGCCATCGTAGGCAAGACCCTCTAAACAATGTGGCGCATATTTAAACCGCACAACCTCAATACCTTCTATCTTTTCACGCCTTAAAGCGCCCTGGCAATGGGGCGCCACAACAGTTATGTCGTACTTCCGATTGAGCTGCTTGCACAAATCGAGCACAAAGCGGGGCTGGCTATCACGTTGCCAGCGAGGGAAAGTGGATGCCATAACGAGGATGCGATCTTTTCCTTCTGCGTTCGCTCCCATTATTATTTTCTCCTGGATTGATATAACAGCGCGGTTATTTGCTCGGAAACCAAACCAACGAGAAATGTTTGAACACTGGCGACCATTAGCAGTGCCGACATATTAGTAAAAGTACTCATCGTAGCGTATGTATAAAAATAACGCCCCAGCCCCAACATAAAGAACAGAACGGAGATAGGCAAAAAGACCTTTAACGGAGAGTAAAGGGTGGCCACCTTGAAGATAATAATGAGAAAGCGAGCGCCATCTTTGAATGGTTTAATATGGCTCTTCCCTTTGCGTTTTTGCACGCTGATGGGTATATATCGTACCAGATACCCACAGCGGAAGAACGCCATCGTACTAGTAGTGGGGTAGGAAAAACCGTTGGGTAGCAGATCCAAGAATTCGACAAACTTCTCGGCTTTTACCACACGAAAACCAGATGTTAGGTCTTGTATTTTCTGCCCGGCAACTTGACTGGAGAACCAATTATAGAACGCATTGGCAAGGTGGCGCCCCTTGCTAGCCTGGCCACTGCTATCTCGGGCCCCTACGACCATATCCGCCTCTGTACGCTTCATTTCTTCCAGCAAACGGGGAATGTCTTCCGGTTGATGCTGGCCGTCAGCGTCCATGAATACTACGATATCACCGTTGGCTTCACGAAAACCGTGTTTGATGGCCGCTCCATTGCCCAGACTTTGGGGATGGCGAACCACTCTGGCTCCCTGCTCCGCGGCGACGTCCGCGGTGTTATCGTCAGAACCGTCGTCAACCACGATCAGTTCCTGGTAGCCGCCCGAGGCAACCAGCCTTGGGAGCCATCTTTTAAGGTTGCTAGCTTCATTTTTTGCCGGAATGACGATGCTGATTTTTGTCACGCAATTCGCTCTCTAAGACAGTGATGAAAACATTGATATCCGGGAGTGTCGGCGCTTCTGCCAGCGCCTTACCTCGTAATGCCCCGGAGGCCACCTTTTGCCGCGCCTGCTGAGCGTATTTCATCGCTTGTTGCTCAAAACCTCTGGTTGCTAAAAGCCCCGCGATGTTCATTAGCTTTTGCGGCTCTTCCCCGCCCTGCAGCGACCGTTCAAGCCATTTAAAACCAGCTTTTTCTTGACCGGAGAGCAACAATGACACTCCTTTTAAGTAGGCTAGTTGTCCATAAGCGATGGAATTTTTCCGTACCTGCTTACCGCCTGCTAGTAACGCCGTGCTAACGTCGGTTATAAAAGCTGGCGCCAGCCCGTGACAATCCGAATCTGAGGACCAGTCTAGGCCCTTTTGCAACAAGTTGAACCACGTTGGACGATAGGTAGTCTGTCCGGCGGCTATGATAGCTGCTTTCTGGTCTGACTTGGTCGCCGTACTGACCTTGCATTGTACGAGCACTTTGGTAAAGCGTACTTGCAAATCGTGCGGCATGGTACGGCTGGCAACATCCAGGACTTGCAATGCTTCTTGCCGTTTTCCTGACGCATATAATATTCTCGCCAGCTCTGTCTGAGCCCTGGCTGATTCCGGCGCTTTTTGAGCCCAGACATTGATCATCAGTGGATAGTTACCCCACAGGGTTGTCCCCCGCCAGCAAAACGCTATCAAAACAACACATAACACTACTGAGGCGGTTATTCCCACAGAGGGCTTAGCGGCTTTAAAACCGTAGTAGATAAAGGGTAATAGCAAAAACCCACTACCCATATAAACGCGGTGTTCAAAGAAGATCTCCAAGCCCACCGTTGTCGCTTCCAGCAACAGCGAAACCAGGAAAAAAGCTAACGCCATAAGATACAGGGGCCAACGCTTTCTCAGCTTATAGGCCACGCCCGCCAGTCCGCCGAGCCCGGCCACAGCTACCAAAGTGGTCCAGGGTGTGAACAATCCCTTGCTCAGAGCCAGTTGGTCATGAAAGATACCCGTTGTGTAAGCATGGGGTACAAACCAATAGTACAGGTAAATCCAGATTACCCTGGCCTGGGTGAGTAGCCTTTCGAAGGGCGAAAAGTTTCGTCCATTATAATCGTTGAACCAACCAACGCTGAAAGCGATATAGATAAGATAAAGAACGATTAGCAGCGTCGGCACCACCAAGCAGAGACATAGCCAACCTTTGTTCAGCTGGCCGGCCAACCGGCTCTTATGGATCACGGTGACTTCCAGCGCCAACGCCAAGCATGGCAGCAAGACACCGTTTTCCTTAGAAAAGATGGCCAATAGCCCAAAAATGCCAAGTCCCCCGGTCATCCAGATATACCCAGCCCCAGGTCGAAGCGCCACCAATCTCCGGCCACGTAGCCATGCCAACAGACCCAACAATACAAACAAAGTTGCAAGCTGTGTCATGCGCTGTACCACATAAAGCGTGGTAGAGACCAAGTAGGGATGACACAACCAGACTACTACCGCAGCCAACGCGGCCCATTGCGCGCGATGGTTCAGTTGCAGCGTGTTTTCATGGAAACGCAACACTACTACAAACAACGCAAAAAGCAGGCAGCCGTTGACTAGATGAATAAGGATATTGGTGTATTTGAATGAAGCCGCATGCGCCGGCCAATTATTGGCATCAATCAAAAAGCTAGCGTAGGAAATCGGCCGCCCGGTAGGCCCGGAAAAGCCGCTGGAGATATAATGCTGGAAGGTTTCCCAGTTATCGACACCACCTAACTTACCCAGTAGTTGTAAGTTGGAGAGGTCGTCAAATATAAAGCCCCCGCTCAAGCCCGGGCTATATAGGGCATAGGTCGTAAAGAGGACCACTAGAAAAGCAGTGGCAACGGCAATGTCATGGCGACTAACGGTCAAGACAGCACCTGCTGATTGCATCCATAAAAAAGCCCGCCGAAGCGGGCTCTTACGCCATCAAATGAAAGCCTTTTAGTTACGGCAGCTAGTGGGCACATATTTCGTTTCAAGGCCGCTACCAGCTTTGCAGTTCCACTCGATTGATCCGCCCGCGTCCGTGGCAGACAACAGCAGATCTTCACCATTAATATTGCTATTGGCCTCATTGCCATAACTGATGGTGATCACACCACCTGAAGCATCTACGCCGGTAACGTAGGAGCCAGTGATACTGGTCGCATCAGCCAATCCAGCGGATTCGTTTGTGCTGGGGAAAGATCCTGTCTGATTATAAAATTCAGCGACGGCCGTCTTAGCTCCTGCCCCCAAGCTCATACCCTCAGACACTTGCGAGCGGATAGTGTAATCCTGATAAGCAGGAATCGCTACGGCCGCCAGGATGCCGATGATCGCTACTACAATCATCAGTTCGATAAGTGTAAAACCCTTCTGCACTTGTTTCATTTCAGCTTCTCCAGACTCGAAACTTTATTATGTGCTCACCCCCGAGGCGAGCGCCTGCACTGGACCTATGCAGCTATTGGGCCAACTTTCACGCGCCGGATTTACTGCTTTGGTGGTCACTTCCCCGGCCAGATCACTGTCATTTTTTGTCAGGCGCTGACAAAGAGCGTCACTCCTTGTGACCCTTTATGACCAAATCCGTCAGTTAAGGTGGCCATACAACTAACAGAGCCAAGCCCTTGATCGCAGGCTCTTTACAGCCGCCAGGAAGGCTGCCAATCTGCTTCGGGGGTAAGTATAAATAACCATGATCACTTCTTATGAATAGTTCCGCAGCGTCTTTAAGCGGCCTGGCCCGCCGTCTTGTAAAGGAAGGCCACCTTTCCATGGAAGCGGCGCAGACCGCCGCCGCCGAAGCACGGCAGGCGCGGGTGGCGCTCGTCCATCACTTGGTGGCGGGCGGCCATGTCAGCGCCGCCGTGGTGGCCCGCTCCGCCGCGGAAGAGTTCGGCGATCCCCTGATTGATCTGAATACCTTCTCCAGAGAGATGATGGTCAAGGACATCGTCGACCCCAAGCTGATCACTAAGCACACCATTCTGCCGTTGCTGCGGCGGGGCAGCCGTTTGTTCGTGGCAGTATCCGATCCGACCAACCTACCTGCCCTGGAAGAGATCCGCTTCAACACCGGCCTGAATGTGGAGACGGTGATCGCGGAGGACGACAAGCTGCGGCGCTGGATTGACCAGTTGGAGTCTGAGCAGGAAGGCAAGGCGTTCGACGATCTGGATGATGATCTCGACAACCTGGAGACGGCCAGTGCGGACGCGGACGCTTCAGGCACGGAAGACGCGGCAGCGGGCTCCGATGACGCGCCTATCGTGCGCTTCGTGAACAAGCTGCTGCTGGACGCCATTAAAGGCGGCGCCTCGGACCTGCATTTCGAGCCCTATGAAAAGACCTACCGGGTGAGGTTTCGTCAAGATGGCATTCTGGAGACGGTGGCGAAGCCGCCGATCACCACTGCCAGCAAGCTGGCCGCCCGCCTGAAAGTGATGGCTCGCATGGATATTTCCGAGCGCCGGGTGCCCCAGGACGGCCGTATCAAGCTGAAGATATCCAAGACACGGGCTATCGACTTCCGTGTTAACACCTGTCCCACCCTCTACGGTGAGAAGATCGTGCTTCGGATCCTGGACGCGGAAAGCGCCAAGATGGGCATCGATCACCTGGGCTACGAGGAAGACCAGAAAAAGATGTACATGGATGCCCTGAGCAAGCCTCAGGGTATGATTCTGGTGACCGGCCCTACCGGTTCGGGCAAGACCGTGTCTCTCTATACCGGGGTGAACATCCTCAATACCCCGGAGCGCAATATTTCCACAGCGGAAGATCCGGTGGAGATCAACCTGGAGGGGGTTAACCAGGTCAATGTGAATCCCAAGCAGGGCATGGAGTTTTCCACCGCCCTGCGTGCCTTCCTGCGCCAGGACCCGGATATCATCCTGGTGGGTGAGATTCGGGACCTGGAGACCGCCGAGATCGCGGTGAAGGCGGCGCAGACTGGCCACCTGGTGCTCTCCACACTGCACACCAACAGCGCCCCGGAGACGCTGACCCGGCTGCGCAATATGGGCGTGCCCTCGTTCAACATCGCCACCTCGGTGATCCTGATTATCGCCCAGCGGCTGGCCCGGCGGCTGTGCGAGCACTGCAAGGAGCCGGTGGATGTGCCCAGGCAATCGCTGGTTGAGATGGGTTTCACGGACGAGGACATCCAATCCGGGTTTACTGTGTACGGCCCCAGTGGCAAAGGCTGCGAGAAATGCAAAGGCGGCTACAAGGGGCGCGTGGGGGTTTACGAGGTAGTTCGCATCACCGACGGCATTGCGCGCATCATCATGGAGGAAGGTAATTCCATCCAGATCGCCGACCAGTGCCGCAAAGAGGGGTTCAACGATCTTTACCGTTCCGGCCTGATCAAGGTCATGCACGGCGTCACCAGTCTTGAGGAAGTGAGCCGAGTGACCAGCGGGCACTAAACTATACGGTGGGTCAGGATTTCGACTATGGCAAAAACAGCGACAGCACAAAAACCGGCGACCTTCACCTATGAAGGCATCGACCGCAAAGGCAGCCGGGTCAAAGGGGAAATCACCGGTAAAGGGCCGGCTCTGGTACGCGCCGAATTGCGTAAGCAGGGCATTCAGGCCAAGAAGGTGGTGAAGAAGCGCGAAATCACCCTGGGCGGCAAGAAAAAGATCAAGCCCATGGATATCGCGCTGTTTACCCGCCAGATGGCTACGATGATGAAAGCCGGCGTGCCGCTCGTTCAGGCTTTTGAGATCGTTTCTGATGGGCTAGAAAATCCGGCCATGAGGGAAGTGATTCTAAAACTGAAAGCCGACGTGGAAAGCGGCAACAACTTCGCCGGGGCGCTTCGGCAGCACCCTCGCCTGTTCGATGACCTCTATTGCAGCCTGATTGAGTCCGGCGAAGCCTCCGGTTCGCTGGAAACCATGCTGGATCGCGTCGCCCTCTATAAAGAGAAAACCGAGGCACTAAAGCAAAAGATCAAGAAAGCGGTAAAATACCCAATCGCCGTTGTCTGTGTAGCCGTAATTGTTACCGGTATTCTTCTAGTGAAAGTGGTGCCCACTTTCCAAGAACTGTTTCAAGGGTTTGGCGCTGAACTGCCCGCTTTTACCCGATTCGTTATCGGCTTGTCAGAAGGGCTTCAAGCCAACTTCCTGATGGTGCTGATCGTTGGCGCGGCTTCAATCATCGGTTTCACCGAAGCGCGTAAGCGCTCCCAAGGCTTCCATGACGCCGTAGACAGGCTGCTGCTTCGAATTCCAGTGGTCGGCCCAATCACCCATAAAGCCACAGTGGCCCGCTTTGCTCGGACGCTATCCACGACGTTTGCCGCAGGTGTACCCCTGATTGAAGCGCTTGATGCATGTGCTGGCGCCACCGGTAACGTGGTTTATCGCAAGGCCGTACTCCAAGTAAAAGAGGATGTAGCTACTGGCCAACAGCTTCAATTCGCTATGCGTTCCACGGGTGTGTTCCCGGCTATGGCCCTGCAGATGACCGCCATCGGCGAAGAGTCCGGTGCACTAGACGCCATGCTTGCCAAGGTTGCCACTTATTACGAAGACGAAGTGGACAACCTGGTCGACGGCCTAACCAGCATGCTCGAACCACTCATCATGGCCATCCTTGGCGTTTTGATCGGTGGCCTAATCATCGCGATGTACCTGCCCATCTTCCAGCTCGGCGCGGTGGTTTAACGGTGCTGCTTCTCGATTACCTGGCGGCCAGCCCGGCCGCCCTGATTCTGGTTTGCGTGTTGTTCGGCCTGCTGGTGGGCAGCTTCCTGAATGTGGTGATCCACCGCATTCCCAAGATGATGGAGGCCACCTGGCGTCAGGAGGCGCGCGAGTTGCTGGAGCAGCCCGCGCCCAAAGGGGAAGNGACCCCGCCCCTCTTCAACCTGGTAACGCCCGGCTCCCACTGCCCGCACTGCAACCACCGCATCCGCTGGTACGAGAACGTGCCGGTGGTGAGCTGGGCGCTGCTGAAGGGCCGCTGCAGCGGCTGTAAGGCGGCGATCAGCAAGCGCTATCCGATTATCGAGCTGCTTACCGCCCTGGTGGCGGGCCTGTGCGCCTGGCGCTTCGGCTACGATCCCTGGTTGATCTTCATGCTGTACGGTAGCTTTACGCTACTGGCGTTGGCGGTGATTGATCTGGATACCACCCTGTTGCCGGACGATCTTACCTACCCGCTGCTGTGGGCGGGCCTGCTGGCGGCGGTGCTGGGCATCTCGCCGGTGAGCCTGTCCGACGCGGTGATCGGGGCCATGGCCGGCTATCTGGCGCTGTGGAGCCTGTACTGGGTGTTCAAGCTGCTCACCGGCAAGGAGGGCATGGGCTACGGCGACTTCAAGCTGCTCGCCGCCCTGGGCGCCTGGCTGGGCTGGCAGTATCTGCCGGTGGTGGTGCTGCTCTCCTCCGTGGTGGGCCTGGTGTTCGCGGTGTCGATGATGGCCAGCGGCAGTGTGAAGCGGGATCAGGGGATTCCGTTCGGGCCCTATCTGGCGATCGCCGGGTGGATCGCGTTGCTCTGGGGTGAGGCGATTGTGAGCTCCTACCTGGGGCTGTTTAACCTCGGGTAGCGGTCAATCCCACCGAACGCGCTTCTCTGGTATCCTGCCGGCCGGCTTTGCCGGCCTTTCGCGGGCTGGGCCCGCTCCCACAAGGCCCGCACCCACAAACACGCTCAGATTGCGGAGTCCCTATGTTTGTTGTCGGCCTGACCGGCGGTATCGGCAGCGGTAAGACCGCGGCCACGGATCATCTGGCGCGGCGCGGTGTGACCATTGTCGATGCGGACCTGGCGTCGCGGGCGGTGGTGGCGCCGGGCGAGCCGGCGCTGGACGCTATCGTCGACCGGTTCGGCGCGGTGCTGCAGGACGACGGCAGCCTGGACCGCCGCGCGCTGCGCGATATCGTGTTCAGCGACGAGCAGGCGCGCCGCGATCTGGAGGCGATCACCCACCCGGCCATCGGCCGTGAGCTCTATCGGCAGATCCACAGCAGTGATTCCCCCTACACGGTGCTGGTGTCGCCGCTGCTGCTCGAGGGTAGCCAGAAAGAGATGGTGCACCGTATCCTGGTGATCGACGTGCCGCCGGAGCTTCAGGTGGCGCGGACCGTGGCGCGGGACACCGTGCCCGAGGCGCAGGTGCAGGCGATCATGCGCGCCCAGATGGACCGCGAGCGCCGCCTCGCGGCGGCCCACGACGTGGTGGAGAACCACGGCCCGCTGCGGCACCTGCATGAGCGGCTCGACGCCTTACATGAAACGTATTTGGAACTCGCGCAACGACATGGCGGATAACGAACAGCCCACCCGTATTTACCCCTGCCCGCAATGCCGGAAACCCTCACGCTGGGACGATAACCCCTGGCGGCCGTTCTGCTCGGAGCGCTGCAAGCTGATCGACCTGGGCGACTGGGCGTCGGAGCGTCATGCGATTCCCGGCGAGCCCACCGATCCGATGGATGATTTCGATAACCTGAGCTGAGGGTATCGGATAGGGCTCCGGGATCCTGCCGGCCGGCTTTGCCGGCCTTTCGCGGGCTGGGCCCGCTCCCACAAGGCCGCTCCCACAAACAGGCTGCCTACCAAAAGGCGCGAATGCCGGCGGTGCCGAAGGCGCCGTTGTGGAGCGCTGTGTCCAGGTCCTGGGGGGTGACGCCGCCGAGGGCGTAGAACACCAGCGGTTTGCCTTCCACCAGGGCGCGGAAGCGGTCCCAGCCGAGGGGTTGGGCGTCCGGATGCGTGGGGGTGGCGTGGACCGGGGAGAGGGTGGCCATTTGGGCGCCCCATGCTACCGCTTGGGCGATTTCCTGCTCGTTGTGGCAAGAGGCGGAGAGGATGCCCGGGTAGTTTTGGAGGGCCTGTTCGAGGTCTCTGGGATCCTGCCGGGCGCTTCGCGCCCTTTCGCGGGCGGGGCCCGCTCCCACAAGGCCCGCTCCCATAGAGGCCCGCTCTCGCCAGAGCCCGCTCCCATCAAGACCTGTTAGGTGGAGGCCGAAGGCGTGTTCGCGGGTGGCGAGGTGGGCGTCGTCGCGGATCCAGAAGCGGACGCCGCGCGCGCGGCAGCGGGCGGCGAGCTCGGGGAGTGCGTCGCTTTGCGACCATTGCCGCAGGTAGAGGCCGTGGCTGTCGGGGTCGAGCCGGTCGATGCCGGCGAGTACGTCCTGGTAACCGAGCCCTTCCGGGGGAATCACCAGCTGCCGGGGCAGTTTGAGGGCGGTGACCACCGGCTGGTTGGCGGCGGGAAACTGGCGGCCGGAAAGCGCCTGCAGCGGCACCCACTCCACCGGCTGGCCTTCGCGGCCGTGGGGTTCGCCGGTGTAAGCGGTTACTTCGCGGAAATGCAGCGTCACGCGCAGGTCCGGGTAGCGGTGGCGCACGGTCATGAACGGCTGGGAGCGTACCGCTTTCATGCCCAGTTCTTCGTCGAGCTCGCGCGCCAGGGCGCGCTCCAGGGGCTCGCCCTCCTCCACTTTACCGCCGGGAAACTCCCAAAGGCCGCCCTGGTGTTTGTGTTCGGGGCGGCGGCTAAGGCAGAGGCGGTTATCGCGGTCGCGGATGATGGCGGCGGCCACAACAATTTCGGGAAGCATATCAGGTGCGGTATTCGGCGTTGATCTTGACGTAGTCGTAGCTGAAGTCGCAGGTCCACACCTGGCCGGTGCCGTCGCCGGCGCCCAGGTCGACGCGGATGGTGATTTCCGGGCGGGCCATCACCGCGGCGCCCTGCTCTTCGGTGTAGCTGTCGGCGACGCCGCCTTCGCGCACCAGCTCCACTTCGCTGAGCCACACCGCCACCTTGTCCACGTCCAGGCTTTCGATGGGCGCGCGGCCCACGGCGGCGAGGATGCGCCCCCAGTTCGGGTCGGAGGCGAACAGCGCGGTTTTCACCAGCGGTGAGTGGCCGATGGTCTCGGCGACGATCTGCGCGTCCCGGTCGCTGCGCGCGCCGGACACTTCGATGGAGACGAACTTGGTGGCGCCTTCGGCGTCGCGGATCAGCGCCTGGGCCAGCTCCACGAACACGGTTTCCAGGGCCTGGTACAGCAGCTCCGCGTTGCGGTCGGCGCGGTCGTTGATCTCGGCGCCCACCTGGCCGCTGGCGATCAGCATGCAGGCGTCGTTGGTGGAGGTGTCGCCGTCCACGGTGATGCGGTTGAAGGAGCGGTCCGCCAGGCTTTTCACCCACTGATTCAGCAGCGGCTGGGACAATCCTGGCGTCGGTGGCGATGAAGCCGAGCATGGTGGCCATGTTGGGCTTGATCATGCCGGCGCCCTTGGCGATGCCGGTGATGGTGATGGTGTCGCCGTCCAGCTCAATGCGCCGGCTGGCCACCTTGGGCACCGTGTCGGTGGTCATGATGCCTTCGGCGGCGCGGCCCCAGTGGTGCTCGCTGAGGTCGTCCAGGGCCAGCGGCAGGCCTTCCTCGAACGGTTCCATGGGGAAGGTCTGGCCGATCACGCCGGTGGAAAACGGCAGCACTTCCGAGGGCGCGCAGTGCGCCAGCTCGGACAGCAGCAGGCAGGTTTCCTCGCAGTAGGCGTGGCCCTTGTCGCCGGTGCCGGCGTTGGCGTAGCCGGTGTTGATCATCAGGTAGCGGGGCGCTTTCTCGGCCAGGTTGCGGCGCGCCACCTGCACCGGTGCCGCCTGGAAGCGGTTGGTGGTGAACACGCCAGCGGCGCGGCTACCCTCGGCCAGCTCGATGACCACCAAATCCTTTTTGTTGGGCTTTTTGATGCCCGCTGCGATGGCGGCGAGTTTAACGCCGGCCACCGGGAACCATTCGGTCTGTGTCATGGTTAGTCCAGCTTTCCGTGGCACTGCTTGTATTTCTTGCCGGAGCCGCACGGGCAGGGTTCGTTGCGGCCCACTTTACGGCCTTCGCGCACCACGGTGCGCGGCTTCTCCGGCGGCCCCTGGGTCTGGCCGGTGCCGTCGCCCTGGGCGGTGGGCGCGGCCACCTCTTCCTGCTCGGCCTTCATTTTTTCGGCCTGTACGCGGGCTTCTTCCTGGCGCTGGGCTTCCAGGCGCTCCACTTCGTCCTCGCGGCGCACTTCGAAGTTGTGCAGCACGCGCACCAGTTCATGCTGGATCTGGTTAAGCATGGTCTGGAACAGCTCGAAGGCTTCTTTTTTGTATTCCTGCTTGGGGTTCTTCTGGGCGTAGCCGCGCAGATGAATGCCCTGGCGCAGGTGGTCCATGTTGGCCAGGTGTTCTTTCCAGTGGCGGTCGAGAATCTGCAGCATCAGGTGCTTCTCGATCGGACGCAGGGTCTCGGTGCCGATCTCCTCTTCCTTGCGGGCGTAGTCCGCTTCCAGCTGCTCGATGATGCGCTCGGTGACGCCCTCGATGTGCAGGCCGTTGTCTTCCTCCAGCCACTGGCGCACAGGGATATCGCTGCTGTACTCCGCCTGCAGGCTTTTCTCCAGCCCTTCCACGTCCCACTGGTCTTCCACGGAGCCCGGCGGCATGTAGCTGTGCACCACCTCGGGAATCACGTCGCGGCGGATGCTCTCCACCGAGGAGGCCAGGCTCTCGGCCTCGAGAATCTGCTCACGCTGGCTGTACACCACGCGGCGCTGGTCGTTGGCCACGTTGTCGTATTCCAGCAGGTTCTTGCGGATGTCGAAGTTGCGGGTTTCCACCTTGCGCTGGGCGTTCTCGATGGCGCGCGTCACCCAGCGGTGCTCGATGGCTTCGCCGTCCTTGAGACCCAGGGAGCGCATCATGTTGCGCACCCGGTCGGAGGCGAAGATGCGCATCAGGTCGTCTTCCATGGACAGGAAGAAGCGGGTGTAGCCCGGGTCGCCCTGGCGGCCGGCCCGGCCACGCAGCTGGTTGTCGATCCGGCGGGATTCGTGGCGCTCGGTGCCGATGATATGCAGGCCGCCGGCTTCCAGCACGGTGTTGTGGTTGGCTTCCCACTCGGCGCGGATCTTCTCGGCCTTCTCCTCGGAAGGCTCGTCCATGTGCTTGATCTCTTCCTCGGCGTTACCGCCCAGCACGATGTCGGTACCGCGACCGGCCATGTTGGTGGCGATGGTCACGGTGCCGGGGCGGCCGGCCTGGGCAATCACCTGCGCCTCGCGCTGGTGCTGCTTGGCGTTGAGCACCTGGTGCTTGATCTTTTCCTTGGTGAGCCGCTGGGCCAGGTATTCGGAGGCCTCAATGGTGGCGGTGCCCACCAGCACCGGCGCGCCGCGCTCCACGCAGTCGCGCACTTCCTCGACGATGGCGTCGAATTTTTCCTGCAGGGTCAGGTAAACCAGATCGTTGGCGTCCTTACGCACCATGGGACGGTTGGTGGGCACCACCACCACGTCCATGCCGTAGATCTGGCGGAATTCCATCGCCTCGGTGTCGGCGGTGCCGGTCATGCCGGCCAGCTTCTCGTAGAGGCGGAAGTAGTTCTGGAAGGTGGTGGACGCCAGGGTCTGGTTTTCCTGCTGGATGCGCACGCCCTCCTTCGCTTCCACCGCCTGGTGGATGCCTTCGGACCAGCGGCGGCCCGGCATGGTGCGCCCGGTGTGCTCGTCGACGATCACGATCTGATCGTTCTGCACCACGTACTGGCGGTCCTTGTGGAACAGGGCGTGGGCCTTGAGCGCCGCGTGCACGTGGTGCAGCAGGGTCAGGTTGTGGGCGGCGTAGAGGCTTTCGCCGGCTTCCAGCAGGTTGTTTTCGACCAGCAGGGACTCGATCAGCTGGTGGCCGTCCTCGGTGAGCTCCACCTGGCGCTGCTTTTCGTCGATGTAGTAGTGGCCTTCCGCTTTCTGGCCGTCCTCGCCCTCTTCCTCGCGCTGCGGCTGCAACTTGGGAATCAGGGTGTTCATCTGACGGTACAGCTCGGAGGAGTCCGCCGCCGGGCCGGAGATGATCAGCGGCGTGCGCGCCTCATCGATGAGGATCGAGTCCACTTCGTCGACGATGGCGTAGAACAGGCCGCGCTGGACACGGTCTTCCAGGCGGAACGCCATGTTGTCGCGCAGGTAGTCGAAACCGTATTCGTTGTTGGTGCCGTAGGTGATGTCGCAGGCGTAGGCCTCGCGCTTTTCCGGCTGCGGCTGCTGGGAGTAGATCACGCCCACGCTCAGGCCCAGGAATTCGTACAGCGGGCGCATCCAGTTGGCGTCCCGCGCGGCCAGGTAGTCGTTGACCGTGACCACGTGCACGCCCTTGCCGGCCAGGGCGTTCAGGTAGGCCGCCAGGGTGGCGGTCAGGGTTTTACCCTCACCGGTGCGCATTTCCGCGATGCGCCCTTCGTGCAGCGCGATGCCGCCCATCAACTGGACGTCGAAGTGGCGCATGCCCATCACCCGGGTGGCCGCCTCGCGGACCACCGCGAACGCTTCCGGCAGTATCTCGTCAAGGGTCTTGCCGTCGGCGAGTGCGGCCTTCAACTCGGCGGTCTTGGCCTGCAGCGCGCCGTCATCCAATTCCGCCATGGCGTCACCATGGGTGTTGACCCCGGCCACCAGACGGCTGATCCGCTTGAGCTCGCGGTCATTCTTGGTCCCGAAGACTTTTTTGACGATGGTAGCCAGCATGAAACGTCCGTTTATTCTCAATGGGTGGGGCGAAAAAGAGCCATTCTAAACACAATAGACCAAGGAGATAAGGTGCGGAGGGCGACTATTCAAGCCTCAAGCCGCAGGCTTCAAGCCACAAGCTCCCGCCTGGAGCCGCCGCTTGTAGCTTGGAGCTTGTAGCTTGGAGCTGGCGTTAGCGGCGGGCGCGGTAGATGTAGGGGTGCGGATTGACCTGCCGGCCGTTCTTGAGCACTTCGTAGTGCACGTGCGGGCCGGTGGAACGGCCGCTGGAGCCCATCTTGGCGATCACATCGCCGGTGCGCACGATATCACCGACCTTCACCTCCACGGTCTTGGCGTGGCCGTAGCGGGTGCTGATGCCGTTGCCGTGGTTGATCTCCACCAGCAGGCCGTAGCCGGAGCGTTCGCCGGCGTAGGTGACCACGCCGGCGGCGGTGGCGACCACGTCGGAGCCGTCCTTGCCGGCGAAATCCACCCCTTCGTGCCACGCCACCTTGCCGGAGAACGGGTCGGTGCGGCGGCCGAAGCGGCTCGACATCCAGCCCTGGGTAATGGGACGCCCGGACAGGAAGGTCTGGTTTTCAAGATTGCGGTTGGCGAGCAGGTTCTCGAGGATGTTCAGCTGCTGTTCGCGGCGCTCCAGGGTCTCGGTGAGGCCGTCCAGCTCCTCGATGAACGAGGGCGGCGCGAAGGCGCTGCTGTCCTGGGGTTCGGGGCCGCCCATGGCCAGCTCGCCGCCGCCGAAGTCGAATTCGTCGCTTTCGATGCCGGCCACGTCCACCAGCCGCTCGCCGAGGGCGTCCAGGCGCACCAGGCGGGCCTGGGCGTCGGCCAGCTTGAGGGTCAGGGCACGGAATTGTTCTTCACTGAGCTGCTTGAGGTCCGCTACTTCATCGCTCTGCCGCTCCAGGGAGGATTGGAAGCGTTTGGCCACCTCCTCACTGTAGGACGGCGGCGCGACCCGGTAGCTGATCCAGTAGGCGCCGACACCGGCGGCCATCGGAATCAGCACCAGCACCGCCAGCACCAGCGCGGGCAAAAACCGCGGTAAAGTAATGGTGCGGGAGTGGCCGCGCTTGCTGTTCAACAATATGATGTTCATCGTTGTATCGCGCCTGTCTCAATTCAGCTGTCGCAAGTAAAAACATACCCTGACCGGAGGCGAGACCGCCCGGCGGGGCAAAGGGTTCCTTTCTTCCGTGAATGAGGTGGCGAGCGCCTTCCCCGTGTGCTCTCGCCTGGCAAGCTTTATAATTTTTTACATTCGCAGGGTAGCCCAAGGAAAAGGTATGAGCAAGCCGTCCCTACCCAAGGAATTGCAGGGTCTGTTGCGCCAAAACAGCACCCTGGCGCCGCTGGCGAAAGCCGCCCGCGGCCGCAAGGCGGCGGCCCCGAAAGGCCCGGCCGCCCCGCCCCAGGACTGTCTGCCGCCGGCGCTGCGCGACCGGGTGACGCTGGTGGAGGAAGAGAACCGCTGGCTGGCGATGGTGGAAACCAGCGCCACCGCCCAGCTGCTGCGCTTCCACCTGCCGCGCCTGGAGCGCAGCCTCGCGCCGGGCAAGAGCATCAAGATCCTGGTCACCGGCCGCCGGGCGGCGCCCGCCGCCACCGCCGACAAGCTGCGCGCCAATGAGCGGCCGCCGCTGGATGCGGGGAGTGCCGCGCATATTCGGCAGGCGGCGGACTGTGTCGATGACGACGAGCTGGCGAAAGCGTTGCGGCGGTTGGCGGGGCGGGCGGAGAGTTAGCGTTAGAGAGGGCTCTGGGATCCTGCCGGCCGGCTTTGCCGGCCTTTCGCGGGCAAGGCCCGCTCGCACAAATAGCACTCCGTAGCCCGGTGGGAGCGGGCCCCGCCCGCGAAAGGCCGGCTAAGCCGGCCGGCAGGATTCCAGAAACCTTTTTAACCGCACCCAAAACGAGAGCGCCCCGACCGCGGGAGAACGGTCGGGGCGCACAGGGAGGCACGACACCGCGCGGGCACGCGGCGAGGTGTGTTCGGGACGGGCCGTTATTCGGCGGCCATCACCGGCTTCACATAGGAAATCGGTGCGTTTTCCGCGTCCTCGAAGGTAACCAGTTCCCAAGCGTCTTCCTGCTTGAGCAGCTCACGCAGGAGGGCGTTGTTGAGCGCGTGGCCGGACTTGTGACCCACGAACTCGCCGATCAGGCTGTGGCCGAGCTGGTACAGGTCACCGATGGCGTCGAGCATCTTGTGTTTGACGAACTCGTCGTCATAACGCAGGCCGTCCTCGTTGAGGATGCGGTACTCGTCCACCACGATGGCGTTGTCCACGCTGCCGCCCAGCGCCAGGTTCTGGCTGCGCAGGAACTCGATGTCGCGCATGAACCCGAAGGTCCGGGCCCGCGCCACTTCCTTCACGAACGACGTGGAGGAAAAGTCGATGCTGGCCACCTGGTTGCGCTCTTCGAACACCGGGTGATCGAATTCGATCGAGAACGTCACCTTGAAGCCATCGAACGGTTTGAAGGTGGCCACTTTGTCGTCCTCGCGGACGGTGACTTCCTTCTTGATGCGGATGAACTTCTTGGCGGCGTCCTGCTCCTTGATGCCCGCGGACTGCAGCAAGAACACGAAAGGACCGGCACTGCCGTCCATGATCGGCACTTCCGGCGCCGACAACTCCACGTAGGCGTTGTCGATGCCCAGACCGGCCATGGCGGAAAGCAGGTGTTCCACGGTACCCACTTTGACGCCGTCTTGAACCAGCGTGGTGGAGAGCGTGGTTTCACCGACTTTATCGGCGCCGGCGGGGATTTCCACCACCGGATCCAGGTCCACCCGGCGGAATACGATGCCGGCGTTCGCGGGCGCCGGGCGCACCGTCAGGTACACCTTTTCACCGGTGTGAAGACCCACGCCGGTGGCGCGAATCACATTTTTGAGAGTTCGTTGTCTGATCATCGATCCGTCACAAATCCGTCGGTATCCCGGAGGATACGGGTATCCTCAACGCGAAATAAGGGGGCGATGATAGCAAATCTCCCCTTTTCGCACCATATTTCCAACGCCGTCAGTCAGCCTGACGGCGCAGGAAGGTCGGGATATCGATAAAGTCCAGGTCTTCCGCGGTGTTCACGGCCTGGCGACCACCGCCACCCGCGGCCTGCTGCTGGGCGCGCTTGCGCTCCACCGCCGGACGATCCAGATCGTTATAGTCCACCCGGCCATCGGCGCCCATGGGGGTCTGACGCCCGCGCACCACTTTCAGTTCCTGGTGCTGCGCACCCAGACCGGTGGCCACCACGGTCACGGAAATATTATCGCCCATATCCGGGTCAATCGCCGTGCCGATGATCACGTTGGCGTCTTCGCTGGCCAGTTCGCTGACGATATCGCCCACTTCGGAGAACTCATCCAGTGCGATGGACTCGTTGGCGGTGATATTGATCAGGATGCCGCGCGCGCCGCGCAGGTCCACGTCTTCCAGCAGCGGGCTGGAAATCGCCGCCTGGGCCGCTTCCGCCGCCCGGTTTTCGCCGCTGGCGACGCCGGTGCCCATCATCGCGGTGCCCATCTCGCTCATCACGGTGCGCACGTCGGCGAAGTCGACGTTGATCATGCCGGGACGGACGATCAGGTCGGCGATGCCCTTCACCGCGCCCTGCAGCACTTCGTTGGCCGCCTTGAAGGCGTCCAGCAGGGTGGTGGAGCCGCCCAGCACGGACTGCAGCTTCTCGTTGGGGATGGTGATCAGCGAGTGCACGTGCTCCTTGAGCGCTTCGATCCCTTCCTGGGCGGAGCGCATGCGCTTCTTGCCCTCGAACGGGAACGGCTTGGTGACCACGGCCACGGTGAGGATGCCCAGCTCCTTGGCCACTTCGGCCACCACCGGTGCCGCGCCGGTGCCGGTGCCGCCGCCCATACCGGCGGTCACGAACACCATGTCGGCGCCTTCCAGCAGCTCGGCGATACGCTCACGGTCTTCCATGGCGGACTGCCGGCCGATGTCCGGGTTGGCGCCGGCGCCCAGGCCCTTGGTGACCTGGCTGCCGAGCTGAATCACGGTTTTCGCGGAGGAGTTGCGCAGCGCCTGGGCGTCCGTGTTGGCGCAGATGAAATCCACGCCTTCCACGTTGGAACGCACCATATGATCGACGGCGTTGCCACCGCCGCCACCGACGCCCACTACTTTGATCACCGCGCCATGGGGTACGGAATCTTCGAGTTTGAATTGCATGGTTGATCTCCCGTTAATGCTTCCCTGTTTACTGCTTTTCCCAAAACCGGCCGGACCATCCGACCGCTTCTGAAACCTTTAAAAATTGCCCTGGAACCACTTCTTGAAGCGTTCCATCCAGTTCACTTCGCCGCCGCCGGCCTGGGCACGGGGGCTGCGTCCTTCCTTCTCCATGCGCTGGCCGTACAGCAGCAGGCCCACGGAGGTGGAATAAATCGGGTTGCGCACCACATCGGTGAGCCCGGCCACGCCCTGCGGCGTGCCCAGACGCACCGGCATGTGGAAAATTTCCTCGGCCAGTTCCGCCGCGCCCTCGATCTTCGAGGAGCCGCCGGTGAGCACGATGCCGCCGGGGATCATGTCCTCGAACCCGGAGCGGCGGATTTCCGCCTGGATCAGGGTGAACAGCTCGTCGTAGCGCGGCTCCACCACCTCGGCCAGGTTCTGGCGGCTGAGGGTGCGCGGCGGCCGGTCGCCGACGCTGGGCACCTTGATGGTCTCGTCGGCGCCGGCCAGCTGGGTCAGCGCGCAGGCGTACTTGATCTTGATCTCGTCGGCGTGCTGCTTGGGCGTGCGCAGCGCCATGGCGATGTCGTTGGTGACCTGGTCGCCGGCGATCGGAATGTTGGCGGTGTGGCGGATCGCCCCCTCGGTGAAGATGGCGATGTCGGTGGTGCCGCCGCCGATGTCGACGATGCACACGCCCAGCTCGCGCTCGTCCTCGGTGAGCACCGAGTGCGCGCTGGCCAGCTGCTCGAGGATGATGTCCTCCACTTCCAGGCCGCAGCGGCGCACGCACTTCTCGATGTTCTGGGCGGCGTTCACCGCGCAGGTCACCAGGTGCACCTTGGCTTCCAGCCGCACGCCGCTCATGCCCACCGGCTCGCGGACGCCTTCCTGGTTGTCGACCACGTATTCCTGCGGCAGCACGTGCAGGGTCTTCTGGTCGGCGGGAATCGCCACCGCCTGGGCGGCGTCGATCACCCGGTCGATGTCCGCCTGGGTCACTTCCCGGTCGCGGATCGCGACGATGCCGTGGGAGTTAAGGCTGCGCACATGGGAACCGGCGATGCCGGCGTAGACCGAATGGATCTGGCAGCCGGCCATCAGCTCCGCCTCTTCCACGGCACGCTGAATCGAGCGCACGGTGGCTTCGATGTCCACCACCACGCCCTTCTTCATGCCCCGCGAAGGCTGGGAGCCCAGACCCACTACCTCCACAACGCCTTCCTCGGTGATCTGGCCGACGATGGCCACGACCTTGGAGGTGCCGATGTCCAGGCCCACGATCATGTTGTCCACTGCATTCGCCATTAGAGGTACATCCTCTGTTTCTGCTTAAGCATTCTTGTCCGCTTCCGCGTCGCGCCAGGTCACCGCGATGCCATCGGCATAGCGCAAATCGACCCGCGCCACGCCACGGCTGTCGGTGCTCAGTACACCGCGATACAGGCGCGTGAAACGGCGTAACTTGCCCACGTAATTTTCCCGGTCCACCACCAGCTGCATTTGGTTGTCCAAAGTCAGCCGGGCGGTCAGCCGGGCGTTCACTTCCATTCGTTCGATGCCCAGGCCCACGTCACGCAGCAGCTTGCCCATGCTGTGGTAGAAGCTCATCACTTCCTCCAGGCGCTGGTCGGGGCCATTGAGGCGCGGCAGCCCGGCCAGATCGTATTGTTTGAGCGCCTTGAACGGCTCGCCGTCGCGGGCCACCAGCACCGCTTCGTTCCACACCGCCACCGGCTCGCGCTCGGTGACGTCCAGGCTCACCGTGTCCGGCCACTGGCGGCGCACGGACACCTCCGACACCCAGCTCAGGCCGCGAGCGCGCTGGTAGATCTGCTCCAGCGGCACCGAGAAGTAGTTGGCGTCGCGCACCAGCGAGGCCAGCGCGGTCTGCACCTGCTGCTGGCGACGCACGTCGGTGACGCCGTCCACGCCCACCTGGCGGATCGGGTACTGGTCCAGCACCCGCGGCAGCCAGATCACGCCGGCCACCACGGTGATCGCCACCAGCCCGGCCAGCGCGCCGGGCAGCGCCGCCGCCAACCGCTCGCGGATCGGCAC
>FUFK010075185.1_pt1 | contig 32705 bp, 35 predicted proteins | sample 1021851 | NCBI WGS metagenome assembly FUFK01 (sample SAMEA51879418, study PRJEB19060) | metagenome | reverse complement strand
CAAAATATTTTGATCCTGCTATCATTTTTTTTTAAAAAATGAATTTCTTCTTTTGAGATATTTCTTATGCCAATTGAAATTAAATTCACATTTTTGAAGTCCAAGCACCTTCTCATGGCTGATGCATGTGAGTACTTTTGATTATTATAGCTATTTCTAAGATCTGCATGGGCATCAAATTGTAAAATCGTTACATTTTTATAACTTTTGACAAAAGGTTCAATACAGCCTGCTGTGATNGAATGTTCACCTCCTAAAGTNAGNGGAAACAAATTTTTTTCAATTGATTTNTGGTTTAAAAGTGAAATTTGTTTTAANGCTTTATTTATATTTTTATTAATTTTAAATGGTTTGATAGTTTTTACGCCTATAANTTTGAAAGGTTCACAATTAAGCTCCTCATCGTAAAGCTCAACTTGGTGTGAAGCTTTNATAATTTCCTTGGGNCCATTTTTTGTACCTNCACCATAACTGACTGTTTTTTCNAAACCAAATGGTATAACAACAGATTTTTGTTTAATATCGAATTTGTTATCAANACCTAANAATCCATTTTTATTTGATAGATATTTCACTTATTNAAAAATTTTAGAGAAATTCTTTCNATNCCTCTTNTTCCATTCNCCTTTGTGGTATGCATCGCTTGCAATTAAAGGTATTACACTAGTTGCTTCAGCAAACACCATTTGTTCNTTAGANGTATCAACTTTGCCCCAAGAACTAGCCTCTTTTAAAGTTGAACTACTGCATGCCCCATCTCTAGTGTCTGCGACTGTAATTTGAATTGCATATTTATGCATGTCCACATCTTTACCCAACAGCTCTGCACAAATAACCGTATCCTGAATAAAATTTTTTGGAACTCCCCCACCAATCATTAACAAACCAGATCCTTTTGATTTTATCTTTATCTCAGTTAATTCTCTAAATTCTCTAATTGAATCGATAGTNATATGCTTTTTTGGATTTTTTTCTTGGTGCATTACTAACCCAAATCCGGCACTGGAATCTGTGAATGCGGGACAGAATATAGGCACTTGGTAGTCATATGACATCTCAATTAAGGANCCTTTTTTCTTTGCATTTNTTTTTAGATATTTGCCAAGCTCAGAGATAAATTCTCTTGATGTATANGGTCGTGGTTCAAGTGAATCAGCAATTTCTCCAATTACTTTATCACAATGTTGTAGTTCCTCNTCATCAATATAAGTGTCATATATTCTATCGATATAATTTTTTCTTAATTCAGTGTCATCTTGAAACTGAGAGCCTTGNTAATGCTTAAAACCTAANGCCTCAAAGAAATCCATGTCAATAATTGATGCTCCAGTTGCGACTATTGCATCGACCATATTATATTTNACTAAATCTCTATAAATATGCATACATCCAGCTGCAGATGTTGAACCTGCCAATGTCAAAAAAATAGTACAATCTTTTTCACTTAGCATTTCATTATAGATTTTTGCAGCATTAGCTGTCTCTCGAGACACAAAAGACATTTTTTCCATTGAGGAAATTATAGGTCTTGCATCAAACTTCGTTATATCAATATGTTCAACCGGTTTATTTAGAAAATCTTTTTTACTATTATGACCTAGGGTTTTTTTCACAGGATTTTAAGCAACCAAATAACTTTTTCTTTTATCTTTATCATACATAGTCATTACAGGCTCATCTTCAATTTCAAAAATTTTGTCAGAATAAAAACCATTAAACTGTGTTCTAAATGTAAGACCATAAGCACCAAGTTGTCCTAGTTCTATGTAATCATTTTCCTTTATATTGTTTGGAAGTATAAAAGGACCTTTCATATAATCCATGCTATCACACGTTGGACCATAAAAATCAAATGCTGTCATTTTTTTTGATATCATTCTACCATTTGTAATAAGTCTTGATGGATAAACTATATTTGGAACACCTCCATCAAATAAAGTTCCATAAGTGCCATCATTAATATAAAGCTTTTGTTTTTTTCTTAAATTTACTCTTACAATTGTTGAACCCGATTCTGCCACCAGTGCTCTACCAGGCTCACATATAATTTCTGGCAATTTATCTANTTTGAGAGTATTTAATGATTTTTTTATTTCNTCAAAGTAGCTATTCAAAGACTGAGGAATTAAGTCGGGATAAATAGTTGGAAACCCTCCGCCTATATTAATTACTTTTGGTATAATTTTTGTTTTCTTAATTAAATTTCCAATTTCAGTTATTCCTTTTGTATAAGAAATCGGGTGCATACATTGAGAACCAACATGAAAACTTAAACCTAATTTCTTTGTATACTGATTGGCAAGTCTGATTAGGCCTGGGGCCTCATTATTATTAACACCAAATTTTTTTGACAAATCAATTTCTGCGTGCTCATTTGAAACTGCAATTCTTACNTATAATTCTAAATCANTTGCNTGGTTAGTNGTNTCNAGAATTTTGATTAGNTCGTCCTTAGTATCCANCGAGAATGCTTTAACCCCAAATTTGAAATATGCATNNCTTATGTCTTCTCTACTTTTTACGGTATGCATATATGAGCAATCNAAAGAACTATCTATTTCTTTTATGCCTTGGATTTCTTTAATAGATGCCACATCAAAGTTTTTTATACCACTTTCAATTAATGTTTTAACAACTTCTTTGTTCGGATTAGTTTTAACTGCGTATAAAATTTTACCTGGGAAGTTTGTTATAAAGTATTTTGAAGCTTTTTTTATTGATTTTTTTCTGATGCAGTACACTGGATCAGATGGTTTTAACTCAGTTATTAGTTCATAAACCGATTTAAATTTTTTCATTTTTAGCTCCTTAAAAAAAATTTAACAAAAAAAAACTGCATAACTTGTATGCAATTTTCGTAAGTCGTTTTTTACTTATATAGTGAGCTATGTAAAGAAAAATTATGAGGTTTTTTGGTTTTTTTAGACTATTGAAATTTTAGGATTTATGACCATATGCTTATCTTCAATGGATACAGATAAGCTCAAAAATATTAACGAATTTGAGGACAAATCTCTTCTAATTGTGGATGACGATAATCCTTTTAGAGAAAGGCTCGCAAGAGCTATGGAAAAGAAAGGCTTTAAGGTTTCACAAGCTGAAGGTGTAAAAAAAGGTCTAGATGCTGTAAAAAATAATAANCCAGCTTTTGCTGTAGTAGANTTAAGACTAGNTGATGGTAANGGTCTTGAGGTTGTAAAAGAAATACAAAATTCAAATTCAAACAGCAGAGTAGTAATGTTAACAGGGTATGGAAACATCCCTACCGCTGTTGCAGCAATAAAACAAGGTGCAATAGATTATTTGGCAAAACCAGCTGATGCAGATGATGTTGAAAAGGCACTTTTAGCTAATCCAAATAAAAAAGCAGAACCGCCTGAAAATCCAATGTCAGCTGATCGAGTAAAATGGGAACATATTCACAGAGTATTCGAACTTTGCAATAGAAATGTTTCTGAGACAGCTAGAAGATTAAAGATGCATCGAAGGACTCTTCAAAGAATTTTATCTAAAAGATCACCTAGATAGATTTTCTAAACTTTACAAGTTTTGAAGCAAGAAAAGTTAAAATCAGAATCTTGAATAACTCCGCTAATAGAAAAGGCTTTGCACCAAGCTCAAAAATGGGTTTATCCCATCCAATTAGACTTCCTAACCATATTAATCCCAAAATATAAATAGTTGAAACTGATATAAGAATTTTAAAAAAATTTTGNATTATATTTTTTCCAAAGTTAAAATAACCTGTCAAAAAAACTGCACTCAAAAATCCAATTAGATAACCCATAGTTGGTCCTGTAAAGTAAACTAAACCAACTCCTTTTTCGGGAGAATTAGAGAAAACTGGCAATCCTAAAATTCCTTCAAATAAATAAACGGTTATTATTGATAAACCAATTTTGTAACCGAATGCTATCCCTAAAAACAAAACTACAAATGTTTGCATTGTCATTGGCACAGGATAAAAAGGAATTTTTATCTTTGCAGATATTGTTAAAATTAAACTTCCCAAGATTATTATAAAAAAATTTTTTAAAATTTTTTGATTTTGATTTGACCGTACNCTATCCATACNATTATTATATATTTTTGTTAAAGATTTATCTAGTTTTTTATCAATTTTATAAATACATCTTCAAGGTCTGGATCCCTTGATTGTACATCGAAAATATCAATTTTTTGGCTTTTGATAACATCAATTATTTCTTGTATATTAATAATATTTTTTTCGTAGGATACGACTAGCTCTTTTTCATCATTTTTTATTATNTTTAATTTTTTTTTTAAGGTATCAATTAATTCTACTTTTTTATTTACTGAGAATTTAACTATTTTTGTTTGTATTTTATTTAACATATTTTCAGTAGTTTCCAGTGCAATCAAATTCCCTCGATTAATAATACCAATTCGGTCACACATTTCTTCTGCTTCAGATAAATAATGAGTAGTAAGTATAATTGTTACACCTATGTCTCTTAAAGATTTTACGTTATCTAATAATTTCTTTCGTAACTCTACATCAACTCCAGCAGTAGGTTCATCTAAAATTACAATTGGTGGTTTATGTACTAATGCTTTTGCAATTAAAAGTCTCCTCTGCATACCACCTGATAAATTTCTAGTGTAGCTATTAGCTTTTTCATTAAGAGAGACTAGATCTAATATAGTATCAGTAATTCTATCTTTTTTTTTTACACCATAAAGACCAGCCTGAAGTTCCAATAATTTTTTTGGTGTAAAAAAAGGATCAACATTTATCTCTTGAGGGACTATCCCTAGTGAAGCTCTAACTTGTCTAGGGTTTTTGTCCATGTTGAATCCCCAAACATCTACATCTCCAGAAGTTTTAGTAGTTAGTCCTGCAAGAATATTTATAAAAGTACTTTTCCCCGCACCGTTTGGACCCAATAAGCCAAAAATTTCTCCTTCTTTCACCTCTAAGTTTAAATTTNTAAGAGCATGAATTTTTTTGTTGTAGGTTTTGTTTAGATTTTTGACAGAAAGTACAATTTTATTATTCATTTAGATTTATAGACTTATAACATTAAGATAAATTAAAATAAAATTTATTAATGAGCAAAGCATCCAAAAAAGAAAATTATTATTTAATCGATGGATCTGGATATATCTTCAGAGCTTACTATGCATTACCACCTTTATCTAGAAAATCTGATGGGCTACCAACAGGAGCTGTAGCTGGATTTTGCAACATGTTATTCAAATTATTAGAAGATGCAAAATCCTCTGATAATAAATCTAAACCTACTCATTTTGCTGTCATATTTGATTCTGCTAGAAAAAATTTTAGAAATGAGATTTATTCTGAGTATAAAGCAAATAGATCAGATGCACCCGATGATTTGATTCCACAATTTGACTACATTAGAAAATCTGTAGAGGCTTTTAATTTACCATCTATAGAACTCATTAATTATGAAGCAGATGATTTAATAGCAACTTATAGTGAACAAATAATAAAAAANGGGGGAGATGTTACAATTGTATCTTCTGATAAAGATTTAATGCAGCTATATAAAAAAAATATAAGAATTTATGACCCAATGAAAAATAAGTTCATTAATGAAGAAGATATTCAAAAAAAATTTGGTGTAAAAGCAGAGAAAGTAATAGATGTTCAATCTTTAGCAGGAGATAGCAGTGATAATGTACCTGGTGTACCTGGTATAGGAATTAAAACTGCTGCAGAATTAATAAATGAGTATGGAACCTTAGAAAATCTTCTGTCAAATTCTAAAAACATTAANCAAAANAAAAGAAGAGAAACACTTATTGAAAACAAACAAAAAGCAATGATTAGTAAAAAGCTAGTTACTTTAAAAAAAGATGTACCCGTCAAAGTTCCGTACAGTGATTTTGNTCTAAAACAGNTTGATAAAAAAAAATTGTATAATTTTTTAAGGGATATGGAATTNAATAGNTTNTTNAGTTCNGCAATATCGACTTATGGCGAAGTTGATTTTAAAGACAATAGAAAAGAATTTTTCCAAGCTAAGCCAGAAAGTAAAATTGATAAAAAAAAGTATATATTAATAAAAAATGAAAATGAACTCAGTGAATTAATATCTAAAATTGAACAAGAAAGTGAAATATCTATTGATACAGAGACAAGCTCTCTTGATCCACACCNAGCAGAACTAATTGGCATATCTATTTCACCTAAAATTGGTGAAGCTTATTACATACCTTTAAACCATAAAAATTTTAAGAATTTAATGGAAAAAAATGTATTAAAAAAATTGCAGAATATCCTAGAAGACAAAAGTATTAAAAAGATTGGTCAAAACATCAAATTTGATTATATCATACTTTATCATAGAGGTATTGATTTAGAACCATTAGAAGACACAATGTTAATGTCTTATGTGTTAGATGCTGGAAAAAATAGGCACAATATGGATACTTTATCAGAAATTCATTTAGGTCATAAAACAATTTCATACAAAGATCTTGTAGGAAGTGGAAAAAAACAAATAAATTTTAGTGAAGTTAAAATTGAAGTTGCAAAGGACTACGCTGCTGAAGATGCAGATATTACTTTCAGACTTTATAAGAAATTTTTAATTAATCTCAAAAATGAAAAATTAATGAATATCTACGAGACTTTTGAAAAACCATTAATTAAAATTTTAGCTCATATGGAAATGGATGGTATCAAACTTGATAAAAAATTTTTAAATAAATTGTCTGAAAATTTTCAAAAAAAAATCTCTGATCTAGAAAAAAAAATTTTTAAAATATCAAAAAAAGAATTTAAAATTGGATCAACCAAGCAACTTGGAGAGGTATTATATAATGACCTGAAAATATCTGCCCTAAAAAAAACGAAGAAAGGTAGTTTTGCTACTGGTGCTAGTGTATTAGAAGATCTCGCTTACAAAGGCCATGAGTTACCACAACTTGTTTTAGAATGGAGACAGCTAACAAAATTAAAAAATACTTATTCAGATTCTTTACCAGAATTCTTAAATCCTAACACAAGTAGAGTGCATACTAGTTTTTTATTAGCCGCTACAACAACAGGCAGATTAGCATCAAGTGATCCCAATTTACAGAATATTCCAATTAAATCTAATGATGGAAAAGAAATTAGAAAAGCATTTATTTCAGATAAAGGATACAACCTTTTATCTGCAGATTANAATCAAATCGAGATGAGAATATTGGCTGACCTTGCAGATGTNAAAGAACTAAAAAAAGCTTTCAACAATAAAGAGGACATACATTCATTAACAGCAAGCCAAGTTTTTAATGTAAAAATAAAAGATGTTACATCTGAGCTNAGGCGNAAAGCAAAAGCAATAAATTTTGGAATAATTTATGGTATTTCTCAATATGGTCTTGCAAAACAAATCTCTGTGACAACTAATGAAGCTGATGAATTTCTTAAATCTTACTTTAAAAAATTCCCTGAGATNAAAGATTACATGTCAACTACNATAAATTTTTGTAGAAAAAGTGGATATGTTAATAATATCTTTGGAAGAAGAACTCATATAACAGGAATTAATGATAAAAATTTTAATGTAAGAAATTTTCAAGAAAGAGCTGCTATAAATGCACCAATCCAAGGATCAGCNTCTGAGCTAATGAGAATGGCAATGATCAATATNTTTGAAAAAATTAAAGTTAAAAAAATAAAAGATTGCAAGTTACTTTTACAAATTCATGATGAGTTAATTTTTGAGGTTAAGAAAGATAATATAGAAAATATAAAAAAATTAGTAGAGAATGGAATGAAAAGTGTTCAAAAAAGTGATTTGCATTCATTTTCAATTCCAATACTTGTAGATGTTAATATTGGTGAAAATTGGGGCTTGTTACAATAAGATAAACTATTGCCCAAATTATAACAATTTAGTATTTTTAATTACTGCATGACTCAAACAATTGCATTAGTAGATGATGATAGAAATATTCTAACAAGCATTAGTATAGCTTTAGAAAAAGAGGGATTCAAAGTTCAAACATATTTGGACGGAGAAAGCGCACTAATTGGTCTGTCCAGAACTCCACCAGATCTAGCTATAATTGATATTAAAATGCCAAAAATGGATGGAGAAGAATTACTTAAAAAATTAAGAAAAAAAACTTCTCTCCCNGTNATTTTTTTAACTTCCAAAGATGAGGAAGTAGATGANCTATTAGGACTAAAACTTGGNGCAGATGATTTCGTGAAAAAATCTGGAGGTTTTTCTATAAAAGTTTTAATTGAAAGAATTCGTGTTCAGTTNAGAAAAAAGAATATTAATATTGAGGACACAAAAAATATTATTAATCACGGCAAACTTAAACTTGACCCATCCCAATTAGAATGCGAATGGGGTGGNAAACAATTACCAGATAAATTAACAACTACTGAATTTTTAATAGTTCAAGAATTAGCAAAAAGACCAGGAATAATAAAAGAAAGAGCCCAATTGATGGATATTGCTTATAGAGAGGATACAGATATAGAGGACAGAACAATTGATAGCCATGTGAAAAGAATTAGGAAAAAATTTAAAAAAGTTGATGAAAATTTTTCAGCTATCGAAACTAGATATGGCAGTGGCTATAGGTGGAATGTTAGTTAATGTTTTCCTCAATTATTAAAAATTTATCAATTTTAAAGAAATTCTTATTTATTAATCTAATTATCTTTTTGTTTATAGGTTCACTAACAATAATCTATTTAAGTTACGTTCAACCAAATTTAATTAAAAAAAAAACTTCAATACACATTCAAATCTTAAATAATACTATACAAAACCTAAATAGATTGAATGTTAAATTTAACAAAGAGGATATAAAAAATTTTTTATTTTCTAAAAGATTTCTATTTCAGAGTGTTGATAGGGTAGTATTTTTAGATGAAGATTATGATATAATAGCGGATACTAACACTTTAGACTTAGATCCCAGGTCATTTAGTCAGAGAATTGATATTGTTGAATTTGATATTTCTACAAATAATAATGAAATAGTTACACAAGAAGATAAAATAAACCAAAAAAAAGAAACAGAGCTAAAAGAAAAAATATCGAATTATGCCTCTTCAACTAATTTTGGCAAACCATTTACCTTTACAACTGAAAGCTATCAGCAATTCAAATTATCTACTGTAAAAAACTTAATAATAAATGATACACCATCTGGTTATTTATTAATTTCAGAAAATGCAAATGAGATTAAAACTGCGATTAATGAAAGAAAAACTTTTATAATACGTACTGCTATATTTGTAGGAATTGTAATTTTTATTTTTTCCTTAGTTTTAAATAGGTATTTTTTAAAGCCAATCAAGAATTTGGTTAATTTTACTCAAAACATTAAAGAGAGAAGTAAAAAAAGAGTTGATTTAACAAATTTAATTAAAAGAAATGATGAACTAGGTAAGTTGTCACATTCATTAAGCGATATGACAAATGAATTACAAAAAAGGGTAAATACAGCAGAAAACTTTTCTACTGATTTAGTACATGAGATTAGAAATCCACTGGCATCATTAAAAAGTGCTTCAGAAATTTTAAGTGAAACAAGCAGTAATAATGAGAAAGAAAAATTAGTCAAAATTTTATCACACGATGTTGAAAGAATCGAAAGACTAATTACAGACTATTCACAAATGTTAAAAGATGAAGTTGCTATAACTCAAGAACAAATGAAGAATATAGATTTAGAGGAAGTTATCAATTCAGTTGTTGACGACTTTAATGCAATATATTTTTCAAAAAGAGGAATTAAGATTAACTTTAAAATTCAAAAAAATGGTGAAAAATACTTTATAAAAGGAATTGAAAATAGAATTGAACAAGTTTTAGCCAATCTTCTTGAAAATTCTATTTCTTTTAGTGAAGATAACAAAAAAATCATAGTCGAACTTAAGAAAAATAAAAACAATAAAATCCAACTTTCAGTAGTTGATGAGGGAAGAGGGTTTAAAGAAAAAAATACTGAAAAAATTTTCAAAAGATTTTATAGCAATAGACCTGAAAAATTTGGAGAGCATTCAGGATTAGGTTTGAATATAGTGAAAAATCTTGTTGATTTACACGGAGGGAGCGTAATTGCATCAAATAACAAGGCTAAAAACGGGGCGAGAGTTGATATTTATTTTCCAGTAGTAAATTGACTAGTTGAATAAATTTTGAATTAATGTACAAGCAGAAAAAATATGACTGATTATAAAGTAAAAGATATTAATTTAGCTGATTTTGGAAGAAAAGAAATTTCTCTCGCAGAGACTGAAATGCCAGGCCTTATGGCTTTGCGTAAAGAATACAAAGGCAAGAGTCCATTGAAAGGTGCAAGAATTTTAGGATGTTTACATATGACAATACAAACAGCAGTTCTAATTGAAACTTTAGTTGACCTTGGTGCTGAGTGCAGATGGTCGTCTTGTAATATATTTTCTACCCAGGATCACGCTGCTGCAGCTATAGCAAAATCTGGAACTCCAGTTTTTGCATGGAAAGGTGAAACTGAGGATGAGTATTGGTGGTGTGTGAGACAAACAATCGAAGGAAAAAAAGATTGGAAACCTAACATGATCTTAGATGATGGGGGAGACCTAACAGCTTTAATGCATAAAGATTATAAACATCTCATGAAAGACATTAGAGGCTTGTCAGAAGAAACGACCACAGGTGTTTTGGCTTTAAAAAAAATGGAAAGCGAAGGAACTCTTTTAGTTCCAGCCATAAATGTAAATGACTCAGTTACAAAATCGAAATTTGACAATCTATATGGTTGTAGAGAAAGCCTAGTAGATGGTATCAAAAGAGCAACAGATGTGATGATGTCAGGAAAAGTAGCCATAGTAGCTGGTTTTGGTGATGTAGGAAAAGGAAGTGCAGCATCATTGAGACAGGCTGGTGCACGAGTAATGATTACTGAAACAGACCCGATTTGTGCACTACAAGCCGCTATGGAAGGCTATGAAGTAGTCCTGATGGATGACATGATTAAGCATGCAGATATAGTTGTGACTGCTACTGGAAATAAAGATATCATAACAGCTGATCATATGAGAGATATGAAAGATAGAGCAATACTTTGTAACATTGGTCACTTCGATAATGAAATTCAGGTTGAAGCACTTAGAAATTATAAATGGGACGAAATAAAACCCCAGGTTCATGAAATAGAACTCCCTAGCAAAAAAAGAATAATTTTACTTGCGGAAGGAAGATTAGTAAACTTAGGATGTGCAACTGGACATCCAAGTTTTGTTATGAGTGCATCTTTTACAAATCAAGTTACAGCTCAAATAGAATTATGGAATAATTTTGATAAATACGAAAAAAAAGTTTATGTTTTACCAAAACATCTAGACGAAAAAGTTGCGATGCTTCATTTAGAAAAAGTTGGAGCTAAGTTGACCAAGTTATCTAAAGAGCAAGCAGATTATATTAGTGTAAAACAAGAAGGACCTTACAAACCAGATGCCTATCGCTACTAAGGGTAGCTCGTTAGAAGTTTCAAATCTAAAAGTTTTAAAAAATTTAGCTTGTAAAATTGCAAATAAAATAAAGTCGGGAGAAACAATTTTATTATATGGTCAGCTCGGAGTAGGAAAAACCACATTTGCTAGGTTTTTTATAAATCATTTACAAAAAAAAACAAATTCAGAAATTACTGAAGTACCAAGTCCAACATTTACTATAATGTACGAATATGTGGCTAAAAAAAAACTAATACAACATTATGATCTTTATAGGGTAAAAAATTATAAAGAATTGAGTAATATTGGTATTTTCGAGGATAAAGAGGTACTTTCTTTGGTAGAATGGCCAGAAAAAATAAAATTTAAACCGAAAAACCGTATCGAATTAAAATTTAAATATTCAAAAAAATTTAAAAATAGGAATATAAAAATTAAACTTTTTGGAAATTGCAAAAATTATGAATTTTAAAAAAATTAAAGGCGACGCATCAGATAGGGAATTTTACAGATCAAATAATTCTATATTAATTTATTCGAAAAAAAATAAATATAAAAATCTTTTAGTATATGACTGTATTAATAAAATTTTGAATAGTCATAAAATACATGCACCAAGGCTTATAAAAAGTGATTATAATAAAAACTGTATACAGATTACTGATCTAGGAAAAAAAAGTGTAAAAAATATTCTAAAGAAAAATAATAGATGTAAAATCTATAAAAAAATTGTTGATATACTCACTAATTTTAAAAAAATAAAAAATACAAAAACCATAAACTTTAATGGGAAATACTATCGTATGAAAAAGTATAATTACAAAGATTTATATAAAGAGGCAGACTTATTTAATAAATGGTACACGCCTTATTATGATAAAAAATTGGCGAAACCTTTTAAAAAAAAAAAAATTAGAAAAATTATAAATGACTTAATAAAAAAAATAAAATTACCAAATAATACCTTTGTTCATCGAGACTTTCATGTTTCTAATATGATGTATAAAAATAAAAAAATATACTTGATAGATAGCCAAGATGCTGTTGTTGGTAATCCGGCATATGATTTGGCGTCATTAATAGATGACGTTAGATATAAATCTTCAAATTTATTAAAAAAAAAAATTTATGCATATTTTTTACAAAAGAATAAAAAAATAGATAGAAAATCTTTTCAAAATGATTTTTTAATCCTTTCAGTTTTGAGAAACTTGAAAATTTTAGGTATTTTTACAAGACTTGCAAAAAGAGATAAAAAAAATAATTATCTGAAATTAATACCTTATACATGGAAATTAATCAAATTTAGAACAAGCAGCAACGACATCTTTGATGAATTAGTATCCTGTTTGAATAATAAAAATTAAAAAAAATGAAAAAATTAAACACAGCCATAATTATGTGCGCAGGTTTTGGTAAAAGATTAAAGCCGCTCACAAATAAAGTGCCAAAACCTCTATTAAAAATAGATAATAAGTCTCTTCTAGAAAATACAATAGAGTTATTATTTAAATTAAATATAAATAAAATTTTCTTAAATTCCCATCATTTAAGTCAACAAATAAAAAAATTTATTTTAGAGAAGAAATTATCAAAAAAAATTAAAGTATTTGATGAAAAGAAAAACATTCTTGGCACAGGAGGAGGTATTTTAAATATTATAAAATCCTCGAAAGATAAAAATTATTTAGTTTTAAACCCAGACACAATTTGGAATGAAAAATATGTATCTGAAATAGTTAGAATGAAAAACTTATATTTTTCTAAAAAAGTATTAAATATGCTACTTGTGGTTAAAAAAAAAAGAAGTTTTGATAAAAGACTAATTGGTGATTTTTCAATGAAAAAAAATATTCTTACATATAATTCAAGGAAAGAATATATATTTACAGGTTGTCAAATAATAAACAGAAATCTATTTAATAATTTGAAAAAAAAAACTTTCCCAATTTCTCTAATCTGGAATAAATTGTTAATGAATAAAAGTTTATACGGCTATGAAAGTAAAATTAAATTTAAACATGTAACCGATTTTAAAATTTATAAAAAATTAATTAGTAAACAATAATTTTTTAGCTCTTGTTACATCAAGATACCTTGCTTCAATTATGTTTAAGCTTTTATCAAAATTTATAACCAAGGGGTTGCCAGTAGGTATTTCTAAATTTGAAATATCTTCATTACTTATTTTAAACAAATACTTACATAAAGCTCTAATAGAATTTCCATGTGCAGCGACCAATATTTTTTTATTTAATTTTAGCAGTTTTAATATTTTATCTTCAAAATAAGGGATAACACGGTTATATGTGTCCTCTAAAGACTCGGAATCAGGAATATTTATTTTTGGAATATTTTTGTATTTTTCTATATTCAATGGATGATATGTGTTGTTTTTATCTAAATTTTCAGGCTTTAAACTCCATGACCTCCTAAATTCATATATTTTTTTTTCTCCTAGTTTTTTTTTCATTTCGTCTTTATTTAGGCCAGTTAAGGCTCCATAATGTCTTTCATTCAGTTGCCAGGCCTCTTCAAATTTTAGATTTTCAATTTTTGTAGTTTCTAGGATTAACTTTAAAGTATTTATAGCTCTTTTTTGATATGAGGAAAAATAGTAATCAAATTTTAGACTCTCATTATTAATAAGCTCTCCAGCAATTTTTGCTTCTTTTTTACCTTTATCAGATAAATCTATATCAACCCATCCAGTAAACTTATTTTGACTATTCCATTCACTCTGTCCATGTCTTATTAATACAAGGTGTACCATTTTTACATGTTTGATAGCTTAAAATTACAATTAAATAAATGTTTATAATAACAAAATTTAGAAAATATTTAGACTTATTTTTCAAAATTTCCAATTTTATTATAGTAATTCTATATTTATATCCTGGGAGTATTCTCGGATGGATAATATATGGAAATTTAAAATTACAACCTCAATTAACAGGAGATTTTTTATCTTTATCATCTAATCATTTTTATACATTTTTAATTTTATCATTTATTGCAGTTTTAAGTTATTCAAATAACTCAAAAAAACTTAATTACATGTTTTTATATTTATTTTCTATTTCAATAATCCTAGAACTAGCTCATATTGTAATTCCAAATAGAAGTTATCAATTTGAGGATTTGATTGGCAACATAACAGGTGTTATAGTTAGCTATATATTGATAAAATTTTATGAGTTCATTCGAAGATAGAAAAAAAAATTTTGAAAATAAATTTGCTCATGATGAAGAGCTTAAATTTAAAGTAAATTCAAAAAGAAATAAATATTTAGGTGAATGGGCTGCAGAAATTTTGGGAAAAAAAGATCAAGAAAAAGAAAAATATATACTAGAAGTAATAAAATCTGATTTTAGTGAACCAGGAGACGAGGATATAATAAAAAAAGTATATCAAGATTTAAAAGATAACAATATTTCAGAAAATAATGTAAGAGAAAAATTAGATGAACTGCTTCAAATTGCAAAAAAAGATTTTTTATAGTTTGATTACCCTCTTTTTTTTAATTGCAAAACCTATTCATGCATTTGAGGTAGAGGGATTCGCAAAAGTTATTGATGGCGATACAATAATTGTAGATAAAAAAAAAATCCGACTACTAGGAATAGATGCACCTGAACTTGACCAACATTGCAGGAAACCTTGGATCCAATTTAATTTTGTTACTTTAAATAAAAAATACAAATGTGGCTTAGTAGCAAAAGAAAGATTAGATAAAATTATTTCAAAAAATAAAATAAAATGTAAAGGTGAAAAGTATGATCGCTATAAAAGATTAATTGCAATTTGTTACAAAAAAAAAATTGATTTAAACAATTGGATGGTTAAAAATGGATTGGCATTAAATTACACCAAGTATTCAAAAAAATACATTAGTTCTGAAATACAAGCTAAAAGAGAAAAATTAGGATTGTGGAGAGGTCAATTTGATAAACCATGGGAATGGAGAAAAAAAAATAAATAAATTATAATTCTCTGGTGATTCTTATTAAAAAAATTTGGATAATTTTTTTCTTTTTTTTATTAAGTTGTTCATCAATACCAAAAAATACATCTGATGGCTGTTCAATATTTTCTGAAAGGTATTTATGGTACAAACATTCAAAAAAAACAGAGCAAAAATGGGGTACACCGATTTATATACAATTAGCAATAATTAAAATGGAATCCGATTTCGATTGGCTTGCTAAACCAGAAAGAAATAAGATTTTTAAAATAATTCCTTATAAGAGACCATCATCTTCTTTTGGATATTCTCAAGCTGTCAAGGGTACTTGGAAACAATACAAAAAAGAGACGAATAACCCGCTGGCAATTAGAAACAGGTTTAAAGATAGTGTTGATTTTATTGGTTGGTATACAAGCAAATCCTCGAAAATATTAAAAATTTCAAAAGAAGATCCCTTTAAACAATACATTGCTTATCATGAAGGGTGGGGCAATTACAAACACTATAAAAGAAATAAAAAAGTTATTAATTTAGCAAAAAAAGTAAAAGGTTATTCTGAAATATATAAAAAACAATTAATGAAGTGTAAAAAAAAATTAAGACGAAAAAAATTTTTAATTTATTAATTTAATTCTTCGTTTAATTTTTTCTCAATATAATTGATACTTCTAGTATTTTTTCCTATTATCAAATAAATTACTGGTATTACATACAGGGTAAAAAATGTTGAAAAAAACATACCTGCAAATATCGTTATACCAACAGTTAATCTACTTGCTTCTCCAGGACCACTGCTAATTATTAATGGCAAAACTCCAAATATAGTAGAGAAAGATGTCATTAATATTGGTCTCAACCTAATACTAGCTGACTCCATAACAGCTGTTTTAATATTTTTACCCTCAGCTCTTAATTGATTTGCGAATTCGACAATCAAAATCCCATTTTTTGTGGCTAGACCTATAAGAATGATTAACGCTATTTGACTATAAACATTTATTGAGCTTCCTACTAGTAATATACCGACTAAACCACCTAGAATAGCTAGTGGAACTGTTAACATAATAGTTAGTGGATGTTTGAAGCTTTCAAACTGGGCAGCCATTACTAAATAAGCAGTTATTAATGCTAAAACAAATATTAAATATATTTGATAACTAATTTCCTTTATTTGCTCACTTTCACCCTTGAATTCAACCCTGGCCTCTGGTGTATTTTTCTTCACCACATCTTCCAAAAAATTAAGTGCTGATACCAATGTATAATCGCCTATAATATTCGCAGATATTGTTACAGCTTTTTGTCTGTTATATCTTGATAAAAATGGAGCAGTACCTTCCTCATCAATTGTGACTAAATTAGATAGAGAAATAAGCTTATTGGTATTTTTTGATCTAACATAAACTTTATTTAAACTAGATGGCTCATTTCTATTTGATATATCACCTTGTAATATTATAGAATACTCTTTTCCATCTTTAGTAAAGTTAGTAACATTCTTTGAACCAAAAATTGTTTCAATAGTTTTTCCAATCTCAACAGTCGAGATACCTAAATCAGAGGTTTTTTCTTGATCTATTTTTACATTTAAAATTGGTTTATTAAGTTCAAAATCATCCTCAATATTTGCCAAATTTTTATTTTTTCTTGCCTCTAACTTTATTATTTCTTTCCACCTTATTAATTCCTCATATGTATTTCCTTGTATTACAAATTGAATAGGTTTTTCTACACCACCAGTTCTAATTCCCTGTGGCATTATTGGGAAAGCTAAAACTCCAGGCACTTTAGAAATTTCTTTAAAAGACTCCATCATAATTTTTTGGCCACTTCTATCTCTTTTTTCCCAACTCTCTAGCAAAGCGATTATGAATGCAGAATTTACTTGTTTGCTACTTTTTCCAAATCCGGGTACTCTTAATATTACCCTTCTGTATTCACCTTTTCCAATTTTAGGTAGGAGAAATCCCTCAATTTCCTGAGCTTTGTTTGATGTAAAATCAAAACCAGAACTTTGTGGTGCTTTTACAATTACAAAAAAAGCTCCTCTATCTTCTTTTGGAATTAGTTGTTTGGGAGCATAAAGAAATGCAGCTATGGTTAATATTAATACAGAAAACAAAAAAAATATTACTGTCTTTTTCTTATCGATCCAGTATGAAAGCGAGTTCTTATAAAATATTTTAAAGTCTTTTAGTTTTTTTTCGAAACTATGAGTTAATTTATTTTTTTTATCATTTTGACTTAGAACCTTACTTGCTAGCATAGGGCTTAGAGATAAAGCTACAAAACTTGAAATTATCACTGCAAAGCTTAAGGTAACACCAGTTTCCATATAAAGAACACTTGATAACCCCTTAACAAAAATTAGAGGAATAAAAACAGCTACAAGAACTAATGTAGTTGCAATAATCGCAAATGAAACTTGCTTCGAACCTTTGAAAGCGGCAACCAGAGGCGATTCTCCAAGCTCAATTCTTCTTACAATATTCTCTAACATTACTATGGCATCATCTACTACAATTCCAATAGCAAGTACCAGCGCCATTAGTGTGAAAAGATTTATTGAGAAATCGAAAAAATATATTGCTAAAAACGTAGAAATTAGTGAAACGGGCAAAGCAACAAGAGGTACTATTAATGACCTAAAATTACCTAAAAAAGAATAAATTATAAATGACACAAGTATTAAGGCTACAAAAAGTGTTTTATAAACCTCTTTAATTGCACTTGAAATATAATTACTCCTATCAAAAGAAACTTCTAATTTTGTTCCATCTGGTAGACTGGGTTCAATTTGTTTTATTTTTTTCTTAATTCTTTTTGCTACTGAAATGGTGTTTGCATCCGAGTTTTGATAAATACCTATACCTACTACTTGTCTACCATTTCCTTTAAATAATGTTCTTGTTGACACTGGACCGAATTCTATTCTTGCAACATCTTCAAGTTTGGTAATAGTTCCGTCTGTCGATTTTTTTAATGGCAATTTTTTAAAAGATTCAAGTGTTTCATATGCATTTTTCAGTTTTATTGTTAAGTCAATATCTTTAGATTCTATTTTTCCAGCAGGAAATTCTACATTTTCCTGTCTAAGGACATTTTCTATATCTTGAGTTGTAAGATCTCTAGCTGCTAATGACAGTGGATCTAACCAGACCCTGAGAGAAAGGTGCCTCTCTCCACCCAACCTAACTCTTCCAACCCCTTCAACTGTTGAAAAATAGTCGGTTAAATACCTGTCTGCATAATCTGTCAATTCAAGATCAGACATAAAGTCAGAACTAAAACTTAACCACATAGTTGTTCTAAAACCAGCTGATTGTTTAAATATTTCAGGTGCATCTGACTCAGTGGGTAAATTATCTAATACTCTTGCAATCGAACTTCTCACGTCATTTGCCACATCATCAATATCAAGATTATCTTTGAATGTTAGATCAATTCTTGACCTTTCATCTTCACTCATTGATTCTATAGAGACTAACCCGGCAGTTCCTCCGACAAAATCCTCAATTTTTTGAGTAATTTGTTTATCAACAACATTTGCAGACGCGCCTTTATAATCTGTTTGTATCGATACTACTGGTCTATCAATATCTGGAATTTCATTAGTAGGNATATCAAAAAAAACNAGACTTCCNAATATTACTAATACCAAACTCATCACNGAGGCAATGACAGGTCTTTTAATAGATAAATCAGTTAGAAACATTTTAATTTAAAATTTTTATTTTAATTTTGTCTCTTACCTTTGATATTCCTTCGGTAACTATTTTGTCTCCTAAAGACAATCCATCAATTATNGAAACTTTACCAAAGTTTCTCTTTCCAATTTTCACTTTGATCTTATTGACCGTATTATCTTCNAGAACTTTGTAGACAAAAGCAGNTTCACCTTGAATTAAAAGNGAATTTTCAGGAATTCCTAATTGTTCTTTNTTATCGTAAATAATTTTTATNTCTAAAAGCATACCTGGAATTAACTTTAAGTCTTTATTTTCAACAATTATACTTGCAAGTACAGATCTNGTACTGGGGTCTACNCTTGAACTNACAGACTCTATAGTACCGTAAAATTTTTTTTCNAANGAATCNGATTNAACTTCAGCTGAAAGNCCAGGTTTTAATATGTTTAAATATATTTCAGGAACTTTAATATTTAGNAATATTGATGTTGTATCATCCAAAGTTAATATAAAAGACTCAGTTCCCAAAACTCCTTGTGCTATTTCTCTTTTCCCTAAAATACCTTTAAAAGGTGCAACAATTTTTTTATCTGAAGTTTCAAAAATAACCTCTCCCTCTTCAACAACCTTACCTATAATTATGTTTTCGTTTAATATTTCACTTTTTTTAATTCTATAATTTTTATTTTTAAGAGATAATGCNGTTCCAAAAGTTTCTATACTTTCATAAAATGTGGACTTGCTNACAGCGTTAACTATTACACCTGGTGGTGGCATCTTAGAAAATTTCTTTACAAAGTGTTTAGTAANAAAATGNCTACCNACTATTACTGAAATAATAATAATTAATNANACTATTAAAAAAAANTGAATTTTTTTNGATTTAATCATGGTGAATACTTACCATATTCACTCCAAGATCCATCATAAATAATTGGCNGGTAGNCNTTATTTACTATCTTATAAGCATATGCTANCACTGANGCAGTGACNCCTGATCCACAAGTAAAAACAAATTTNTTATTGTTCTTTNTTTTTATTATTTTTTCAAAAATTAACTTAAGTTCNTCCTTNGTTTTTAATTCGTTTGTACTTTGATTTATACATTCACCGTATGGCAAACATAAAGAATTTTTGATACTCCCTCTTCTTAATCCTTCTCTAGGTTCATCTATTTCTCCATTAAATCTTTTAAGACTTCTTGCATCAACTACTACAAAATTATTTGTATCAATGTTTTCATTTATTTGGCTCATATTAAAAACATAGTTTTCTTTTTTTAATGCTTTGTAATTTGAAGTTACGATATTGGTTTTCTCATTAGTCAAAGCTTTATTCTCTTGTTTCCATTTTTTCAATCCTCCATTTAAAATATATAATTTTTCAATATCATGCCCAAAATACAATAAAGAAAACCAACATCTGCAAGCTGAATATAATTTTGAGTTATCGTATATAAGAATTTTGTCGGTATTAGAAATGCCCAAATTAGAAATACTTTTGCTCCATTGATCCTCAGAGGGTAACATGTGAGGTAGATCAGTATTTTTTTCGGATGTATTGTCCAAGTCAAAAAAAACCGAGTTAGGGATATGACTCTCCTTATATTCTAAATAGGCATCCCTATTTTCAGTTGGTAAATGCCATGAAGCATCAATAATTTTAAATTCTTTTAAATTTTTTTCTGCAAAGTCTGTTGAAATTAGACTCATAGATTTTTCATAAGATATTTTTGATGATATTCCTCAGCCTTACAATAATTTAAAACCTCATTTATTTTTGTAACAATCTTACCTTTAAAATCTAAATTTCTCTCATCTAAAACTTTTTCAGCCACTTTTTTTTGAATTTCATTTAAATAGAAAATTTCACTTCTATACTGGGTTCCTTTATCTGGACCTTGTCGATCAAGAGTTGTTGGATCATGAAAATCAAAAAATAGATTTATTATTTTTTCGTATGAAATGATATTTTCATCNAACTCAATTTTTACTACTTCAGCATGTCCAGTGGTACCAGTGCAAACTTCTTGATAATTTGTATCTTTATTTTTTCCNCCGCAGTATCCTACTTCAGTATTAGTTACACCNTCTATTTCACCAAATTTTCTNTCTGGTCCCCAAAAACATCCCAANCCTAANATTGCTATTTCCATTGATTATTAAATTAAAGTATCTAAAAGTATNTTGAGTNAATCATATGCTCAGTAAAAATCAATTAGGTTTTTTGTACATGTTTCTATCAGTGTGCGCNTTNTCACTAATGGATTTAATAATAAAATGGACTGCAGATTACCCACTTGGNCAAGTTGTTTTTTTTAGAGGTTTTTTTGGNATANTATTTTATTTTTTTGTAATACCTAAAAATAGAATAAATAATTTTTATCAAACAAAAAGAGCATTTTTACATTTTTTAAGGTGCGTCGTAGGTCTTATAGCAATGGTAGCAATATTTATTGCACTAAGAAACTTACCTTTAGCTACAGTAGTTAGCATATCATTTGCTGCACCTATATTTACAACTATTTTTTCAATATTTTTTTTAAGTGAGAGGGTTGGTATTTATAGATGGCTCGCTGTAGTAATTGGATTTGTAGGAATTCTAATTATTGCTGAGCCAGGTTTTGAAAGTTTAAATATTTATTATATCTTCCCAATAATTTTTTGTATTGGTCTTTCATATGTTGCAATTGCAATAAGACAGCTTTCTTCAACTGAACCAGTTTGGTTAATTTCATTAAATTTTTCAATTGTAATCACAATTGCTGGATTATGTACTTTACCTTATGGTTGGAAAATACCCTCCTTTATTGATTTTTTTGTTTTATCTCTAGTTGGTTTATTTGGTGGTATTGCAAACCTCTGGCTAAGCCAATCTTATAAATTTTCTGAAGTATCTTTGGTTACTCCATTAAAATATTTAGGATTGGTATTTGCTATTTTTTTTGGTTATTTAATATGGGATGAAGTTCCATCTTTGAAATCATTAATTGGTGGATTATTAGTAATCTTATCTTCAATTATAATTTTTAGACGTGAAATAATAATTAAAAAAGTACCCACAATACAAAGACATGACTAAAAAACCGCATTATTGGAATAAAGCAATAAAAGTTTTATCAAAAAAAGATAAAATAATGAGAGGGTTAATACTAAAGTATCCTGATAAGACCTTAACAACTCGTAAAGATTTATTTTATTCTTTATGTAAAAGCATTATTGGTCAACAAATAAGTGTCGCAGCCGCCAACTCGGTTTTTAAAAAATTTTCAAAAGTATGTAAAGGAAAAATAAAGCCTGGAAATGTTGCAGTATTAAATAAATTAAAACTTAAAAAGTGTGGTTTAAGTAGACAAAAAATAAAAGGTATTCAAGAACTGGCAAAAAAAATTAAGAATAAAACCTTTGATGCAAAAAAAATTAAATATATGAGCGATGAAGAAGCAATTGAATATCTATCTGATTTACGTCAAATTGGGAGATGGTCTGCAGAAATGATACTTATTTTTAATTTAAATAGATCAAACATTTGGCCAATACAAGACATTGGCCTTTTAAGAGCTATTTCAAATAACTACAAAAAAAAATATCATCCTCCAAAAAATTTTGTAAATAAGCTAAATAAAAAATTTACTCCTTATTGTACTGTAGCTACNTGGTATTTATGGAGATCAATAGATGATGAACCAATACAATATTAGAAAAATTTCTTTACTTTTTCTGAATTTTTTCATGTAATTATATTTTTTAAATGTCAAAGAAACTTATTATTGATTGGGATACATACAATAAGTCCATAGATAATCTGGCTATCCAAATTAGTGACAGCGGCTTCAAACCTAGTTTTATAATATGTATTGCAAGAGGTGGTCTTAGAGTAGGTGATATTTTAAGTAGAATCTTCAATGTAAAATGTGGATATTTAGGGGTTGAGAGTTATTCAGCAGAAAAAAATAATCAATTTGCTGATAAACAAAATGAATTGACTTTTGCAAGAGATTTGTCAACTACCTCAAGGAATTATGGAGAAAATATATTAGTAACTGACGACCTCATTGATACAGGTGTAACTCTAGAAAAAACTTTAAAATGGCTAGAAAATTATAAAGATTTTAAGGATAAAAAAATTAACTTCAAATCAGCTGTGCTTTATAAAAAAGAAAAATCTAACTTTAAATCAGATTATATAGTTCACAATTTACAAGATAATCCTTGGATTGTGTTTCCTTACGAATTAAGAGAATTAATTTCTATAGAAGATTTAAAAAAAGAATTGAAGTAAGGGACTAGTTTATTGGCCAGCCCCTTTTAAATTTTAAGCTACAAGAAAACTTATTACACTCAAAACTGCTATTAACCAAATAGCAGGAGAAGTATTAGATATTTTTCCAGTAAATATTTTAATCAAAGCATAAGATATAAAAGCTAAAGCAATTCCATTACTAATACTATAAGTAAGTGGCATTGTTATCATTGCTACGATTGAGGGAGCAGATTCTGCTATATCATTCCACTCAATATCTGTAATGTTTCTCACAAAAAGAACAGCAACATATAGAAGTGCAGCTCCGTCAATTTCCTTAGGCAAACTTGTTGCAAGAGGAGAAAAGAATAAGCATGATAAAAACAGGACTCCAATTACTAAAGAGGTCATACCTGTTCTTCCACCCGCTTTAACACCAGCACCTGACTCTACATAACTTGTTACAGTCGTTGTGCCCATCATAGCACCAGCAACTGTAGCGACACTGTCAGACATCATGGCTTTATTTATATCTGTAACTCTACCTTTACTATCTACTTTTCCAGCAACATTAGCAACAGATGTTAATGTTCCTGCAGTATCAAAAAAATCGATAAATAACAACGTAAAGACTACAGTTGACATACTTGCTGATAACGCTGCTTTTAAATCAAAATCAAATAAATATGTCATTGGCGGAGGTGAACTTACTACTCCATTAAATTTTGCTAAACCAGTTACCCATGCAATTATACTAAAAGCAATAATTCCAATTATAATATTTCCTTTAACTTTAAGTTTTTCAAGAACAACCATAGCAACAAAAGCCAAGCACCCTAATAGCACTAAAGGATTTTTTAAATCACCGAGAGTTACTAAAGTAACTGGATGATCTCCAACAACTCCCATAATTTCCAATCCTATTATAGCTAAAAACAATCCTATACCTGCTCCAATTCCTAATTTTAAACTTTTTGGAATTGAGTTTATTAACCATGCTCTTAAAGGTGTAAGAGAAATAATCAAAAATAATACTCCAGCTACTAAAACTGCACCTAAAGCAGCTTGTGGAGTGTAACCCATACCCGCAACTACACCAAAAGCTACAAAAGCATTTATTCCCATACCTGGAGCAAGTCCTATTGGCCAAGTTTTTCCGTAAAAAGCCATTATGAAACAAGCAAGAGCGGTTGCTAAAATTGTGGCTGTAAATACTGCACCAAAATCAAAAAAACCTTTTTCAGGTCCAGCGAATTCCCCCGATAAAATAAAAGGGTTTAGGAACATTATATAGGCCATTGTTAGAAATGTAGTCACACCCGCAATAACCTCAGTTCTAAAATCTGTTTTATGTTTTTTGTATTCGAAATATTTATCTAGCATAATTCCTCCCTTTAAAAAAAAATTATCAGATTAATAAAATAATTCCTTAATAAAATATTCTTTATTCACAATATTCAACTACAAGTTTATTTTTAATAATTTCTCCTATGCTAATATTCCGCCTAATGAAAAAAATAATTAATATATTTTTGATTTTGTCATTTGTTTCTTTATCGTCCTGTAAAACGGTACAGAATAAAGCTGATGAAGTTATTCAAAAAGAAGATAAGTATTTAATGAAATTTCTAAACAAAAAAAAAGATTTGTTGATTGCAGAATTTGGATACCCAGATTTAACAATGCCAAATGATGGAGAACCACCTGGTTCAGGAAAAATTATATATATTTCAAAAAAATACGGGATTAAATGTCAAAGAAGTTTTGAAATTGATGAAAGTGATTTTGTTGTAGGTTATTCTTCAAAAGGATGTTTTTAACTTGTGGGGCTTTACCCCACAAGCAAGGTTTAGGTTATTTAATTTGAATTAACTTCTTTTTCTTAAAGTCTGGAACTATTCTTTCACATTCAATAGTTAAAAGCCCATCTTTCAAATTTGCTTCACCAACTTTTACGTCTTCAGCAATTTTAAATGATCTAGTAAATTGTCTTTGAGATATTCCTTTGTGTATAATCTCTCCATTTTCGACAGTGTTATCAGATTTTTCAACTTGCTTAGTTCTTACAGTTAAAAGATTGTCTTCATATTCTACTTCAACATCTTTTTTGTTAAATCCCGCAAGAGCTACCTCAATTGAGTATCTGTCTTTACCAGTTTTTCTAATGTTATATGGTGGGTAATTTGACTGAGTTGTCAAACTTCCATTTCCTAACATGTTTTCAAATTGCTCAAACATATCATCAAAACCAACAGAAAATGGTCTTAATGAATTAAAGATTGATAGATCCTTACTTGTCATTTTTCCTCCTTTGTTAGCAAGGTTATTTAGTGTCCCATTAGGCAACACTTAAANTTATATGGTAACTATTTTAAAATTTTCAATATGTAATTTTTTATTTATTTTGCTGTAATGCTTTAACATGCTCGTCAGCACTTTCTGCTAGAGCATTTAAATCATAGCCACCTTCTAAGATTGAAACTACTTTTCTATTATTATATTTATTTGTTGCAAGAAGTGTTCTTCTTGTAATTTCATAAAAATCTTTCGATTTTAGTTTAAATTGTGCAAGAGGGTCATCCTGGTGTGCATCGAAACCTGCCGAAAAAATTAAAAACTCAGGTTTAAATTCATCTAACTTTTTTAACACATGATTATATGCATCAAAGTAATTTTCAGAAGATGTGCCAGCTGGCAAAGGTATATTAAATATGTTATTAAACTTACCCTTCTCATTCTCAGATCCGGTTCCAGGATAAAAAGGATACTGATGAGTTGATATATATAAAACTTTTTTATTATCGTAAAAAATGTCTTGGGTGCCATTACCATGATGAACATCAAAATCTATGATACATACTTTATTGTAATTATATTTTTCAATTAAATATTGAGCCCCTATTGCTGCATTATTAAAAATACAAAAACCCATAGCTTTATTTTTTTCACAATGATGCCCAGGAGGCCTTACAGCACAAAATACATTATTAAATTTTTTGCTCTCTACACCATCTATTGCTTTAATTATAGAACCTACTGCGTCGTATGTTGCCTTCTTACTTCCGGGAGATATAATTGTGTCTCCATCTAAAAATCTTAAACCGCTAGACGGAAATGAATTTTCTATGCTATCAACATAATCAGACCCATGAACTTTTTTTAATATTTTTAGGTCAAACTTTTCTGACTTAACCCATAATAGATTTTTTCTNTTTTTTAATNTCCTAACAACTGCCGAAACTCTTTTTGGTTGTTCTGGATGACCATCACCAGTAATGTGATCCTCTGATGTATCGGATGTTACTATTGCAGTACTCACTTAAAGTATTCTTCTAATATTTCTGCATAAATTTTAGTTAAATTTTTTAAATCTTTTAAGGATACTGCCTCATCTATTTTATGCATAGTTTTGCCAACTAAACCAAACTCAAGGCAAGGTGATATCTTTCTTATAAATCTTGCATCAGATGTACCACCCGATGTTGATAGTTTCGGTTTAATTTTTGTATTCTTTTTAATAATATTCTGAATTTTATAAACAAAACTATTCGGTTCACATAAAAATGCCTCTCCAGATACTTTATATTCAATTTCATATCTAGATTTTTTCTTNCCACATATCTTTGAAAAAATAGTATTTAGTTTTTTCTTTAAAGATTTTGATGTATGTTTATTGTTAAATCGTATATTAAAAGTGGCCCCCGCAGAACCTGGAATAATATTATCTATATTGTTATTTATATTTATACTTGTAACTTCTAGATTAGTTGGCTGAAAATTCTTTGTACCACTATCAAATTTTATATCTTTTAATTTCTTTAAAATTTCTACTATAGTTGTAGATGGATTATTGGCTCGGTGTGGGTATGCAACATGCCCTTGAACACCATTAATAACTAACTTTCCAGTTAAACTACCCCTTCTACCAATTTTAACCATTTCACCCAATTTATTAGGATTGGTTGGTTCCCCAACTAAACAAAAATTTATTTTTTCTTTTTTCTTTTTTAAATAATCTACTAGCTTTTTTGTTCCATTAACCGCATCGCCTTCTTCATCCCCTGTAATCAAAAAGCTTATTGAACCTTTTAAATTTTTANTTTNTGTCAAAAAAATACTTACAGCAGATACAAAAGCTGCAATTGAACTTTTCATATCATTAGCNCCCCTGCCAATTAGATGACCATTTTTAACTTTTGGTTTAAATGGGTTCACAGTCCAGTCATTTAAATTACCTGGAGGCACAACATCCAAATGTCCAGCATAACAAAAATTTGGACCTTTATTTCCTAATCTTGCATACAAATTTTTTACGGGTTTATGTGTTTTATCTTTAAAGGTAATTATCTTAGTTTTGAAACCTAATTTTGTTAATTTTTTTTCAAGAAAACTCATCACNCCTGCGTCTATAGGTGTAATAGATGGAAATCTAATTAGCTCTTTAGCTAACTCAAGCTCATTTATTTTTTGCATTTTTATTCTCTTAAAAGATCGTTTACCGAAGTTTTAGATCTTGTTTTTTCATCAACTTGTTTAATTATTACTGCGCAGTATAGCGATGCAGCTGATGAATTATTTTTATCTGGTAAGGTTCCTGGTACAACAACTGAGTAAGGAGGTATTTTACCATAAGATATTTTTCCTGACTTNCGATCTACAATTTTAGTTGATTGACCAATGTACATTCCCATGCTCAAAACCGATCCTTCACCAACGATCACTCCTTCAACTACTTCGGACATTGCACCTAAAAAAACNTTATCTTCAATAATTGTAGGCAATGCTTGAGCNGGTTCCAAAACTCCACCAACTCCAGACCCTGCTGATATATGACAATTTTTTCCAATTTGACAACAACTNCCAGCTCTTGCGAAGGTGTCTATCATCGTGCCCTCATCAATGTATGCACCTATGTTTACATAGCAAGGCATTAATACAGCATTTTTNCCGACGAAAGATCCTTTTCTAACTGGAGAATTAGGAACCATTCTAAAGCCAGCTTTTTCATGATCCTCTTTAGACCAACCAGCAGTTTTACCTTTTAACAAATGAGCTTTGTCATACCAACTACTATAAGGACCATTTAAATTTTCCATTGGATATATTCTAAAACTAAGCATTATTGCTTTCTTAATGTGTTGGTGAGCAATCCATTGACCATTTATTTTTTCAGCGGCTCTAACTTTTCCGCTATCCAAGTCTGCAATTATTTGATTAATTGCATCTTTAAGCTTTGGATCTGAGCTAGGGCTAATTTGATCCTTAATTTCCCAGGCATCGTTAATAATTTTTTCTAAAGACATAATTTACTTGTTTTTTAATAGCCTTATTTCTTTAAGAAATAAAGACAGATTTTCTATTTTATGAGAAATATAATCTTTATTAGAGTCTATCTTGCCAAAATGCTCATCATTAATTAGCCAAACTGTATAGCATCCTCTTTCGTGACCAATACCTAAATTTTTTGCAATATCTTCAATATAGATCGTTTCTTTTGGATTTATCTTAAATTTTTTGAGCATTAGATCAAAAGTCTTTGCCTCAGGTTTTGGGACATATCCAGCATCTTGAATATCGAACACTTTATCTCTTCCAAAAAGATCATAAACTCCAAGGTGTGATAATATATTTTCAGCGTGTTCAGCACTCCCGTTAGTGAAAATAAACTTCTCCATATCTAAATTAATCAATTCATCTCTCATAATTTTATCTTCTTTCATAAAAGAGAGATCGATTGTGTGTACATATTTCAAAAATTCTTGAGGCGGTATGTCATGATGTATCATCAGCCCATTTAAACTTGTGTTATACTTATAAAAATAATCAGTTTGTAATTTTTTAGCTTCGTCTCGATTTATTTTAAGTCTTTCTGAAATAAATTGTGTCATACGATTGGATACTTGGCCAAATACTTTTTCTAATGAATAATTNTTATGTTTNCCGTAACATACTCCATCAAGATCTAATAATAGATATTTCATTTTTTTNAAATCTTTCATTTTCTNATTAAAGTNCCNGATCCTTTATCTGAAAAAATTTCAAATAATATTGAATGTTTTTTTCTACCATCAATTATTGCAACTGCAGTTACTCCATTATTAATAGCGTCTAAGCATGTATTTATTTTTGGTATCATTCCCTCAGTTATTGTCTCATCTTTGATCATCTCTAAAATTTTGGATGAGGAAACTTCTTGTATTAGCTTTTTATTTTTGTCTAAAACTCCTTCTACATTAGTCATTAAAAGCAATCTTCTTGATTTGAGCGATTTAGCTATTGCTCCTGCAGCAGTATCACCGTTTATATTATAAGTTTGTAGATCTTTTCCTAATCCTAAAGGAGAAATTACAGGAATAAAATTTTCATTTAATATTTTATTAATAGTATGAGACTCAATTTTTTTAGGCACACCNACAAAGCCNANTTCACTTGACTCNGGATCAACATGAATAACATTATTATTTTTTGTATTAATTGAAACTCCTTTTGTNCCTTTTTCTTCTAATGATTTAACAATATCATTATTAAAATCTATAAGAACATTTTCTACAATATTTATGATTTTTTTGTCGGTTACCCTTAAACCTCTTATAAACTTTGATTTGATGTTTGATTTATCTAATTCTCTTTTTATTCTAGGACCTCCACCGTGTACTACAATAACAGAAAGTCCTAACTCNTTTAATATTTTTAAATCAGATATAAAATTATTAAAAATTTCTCTNTCNATAAATACGTTACCGCCGTATTTTATTACTATTAATTCATTTTTATATTTCTGAACGTATTTGTGAACTTCCTCAATAGGAGGACCATCTTTAGGTAAAATTTTTTCTAGTTCCATTTAAGAAGCGGTTTTAACAGTAGTTCTTTTCATAATTACATACTGTTGGGCCATAGTAAGAATATTGTTTGCGGTCCAATACAGCACAAGTCCTGATGGAAAAGGAGCTAAAATTATTGTTAAAAATAATGGAAAGAACATAAAAATTTTTTTTTGTATTTCGTCCTGAGGGGCTGGATTTAGTTTCTGCTGCAGCCACATTGTAAAACCCATCATTACGGGAAGAGCCCCAATAATCATGAAAGATGGTGGATCCCATGGAATTAAACCAAATAAATTAAAAATTGAAGTTGGGTCCTTTTCAGATAAATCTTTTATCCATCCAAAAAATGGTTGATGTCTCATTTCAATTGTTACAAATAACATTTTGTAAATTGCAAAAAAGAAGGGTATAGAAATCAAAATTGGCAAACAGCCTGATACTGGGTTAATGCCTTCTTTCTTATATAGTTGCATCATTGCCTGTTGTAATTTCATTTTATCGTCTTTATGAATTTCTTTTAGACGAGCCATCTCAGGTTGAACTAACTTCATACGGCTCATTGATTTAAAAGCATAATTATTTAATGGAAAAAATGCTAATCTTAAACAGACAGTTATTAGTATTATTGCAATTCCATAATTACCTGCGAGTTTAAANAAATAATCATTTAAAAAAAANAGNGGTTTTACTATCCAATAAAACCAACCCCAATCAATTACAAGATCNAACTTTTTAAGACCTAANCTNTCATTNTAACCATCAATAACATTTACTTCTTTTGCTGCAACAACCACATTAACAATATTACTAATTTGGGCATTTGGTTTAGANTCNTAGGANTCTGTTTCTATGNAGTTTACTTTAAATTTTTTATTATATTCAAAGTCAGCTCTAAATTTTTTATTTTTTTGTGGAATTATACTTGTTAACCAATATTTATCAGTTATTCCTAAAAATCCATTATTAGCATTTTTTGAATATTTTTTGTCTAAGATATCTTTGTAATCTTTTTCGATGAGTTGATCATCTAAAACTCCAAGAGGCCCCTCATGTAAAATAAAAAAGTCTATAATCTCTGGAATNTTAGTTCTAATAATTTGTGCGTATGGGTAAAAACTATAAATCTTATCTGAACTATTTTTAATTTTTTGTTCTATGGTGAATAAATATTGATTGTCAATTTTTATAATCTTNTCAAAAGTTAGTCCNTGATTATTTTTCCANATAAGAGTCACATCATCATTTGGTGTAAGTTTTGNATTACCTTCAATTTTCCAAATTGTTTTATTATNAGGAATATCTATATTTTTATTGTTAGATGCCCAACCAGACTCAACATAATAACCATTTGAAGTTGATTTGGGATTTAATAAAGTTACGAATTGATCAGATTCAAGTTGAGTTTTATATTTTTTNAAAATTAAATCATCTATTGTTGCGCCCTTTAATGAAATTGAGCCCTTAATGCTCTCATTTTCGAAATAAAATCTGTCATCTAATTTTAATGCTTCTTCTCTAGAGAGATTGGTAATTTTTTCAGTGGTGTCTATATTTGGAGCATCACTACTGTTAACAATTTTTTCTTTCTCTTTTCTTTTTTTTATTTCTTCCGGTGATGGTTGAAAAAATAAGCTCCACATTACTATGATAGCTAAACTAAGAGATATAGCGGCTATTATATTTTTTGTATCCATATTTATTTTTTATTTTTTAACGGTCTGTAACCTTCCCCTCCACCTAAAAATTTAATTGGGTGGCAAGTTATCAGTCNCAAAAACCCTTTAATAGATCCTTTTAAAGGTCCATAAGTTTTTAAACAATCAATAAAGTAATCTGAACAAGATGGAAAATATCTACAGTTATTTCCTAGCAACGGGGAAATTAGATATTGATATAATTTAATAATTTTTATTAGTATTATATTAATAAATTTAATCATAAAATTTTTTTAAAATCTACAAGCATTGTTTCTTTAATATTACTGTACTTACTATCTAAAACATTTTTTTTAGCAATAATTAAGTATGAATATTTTAAATTTATTTTTATAGATTTTAGAATATAATTAATTATATTTTTTAATCTTCTTTTAATTTTGTTTCTTTGAACNGCTNTTCCAAGTTTTNTTTTAGTAATAATACTTAAATTTAATNTATTATTGNTTTTATNTGNCANTTTTTTAAAAAAAATTGTNGAATAATAATTATTTANTTTNNTNCCAGATAAAANTTTTTTGAAATCTTCGTTTTTAGAAAGNCTTAAAATTTTAATACCCATTATACGGTTAGTTTTTTTCTACCTTTTTTCCTTCTCCTTGATAGTAGTTTTCTCCCACCTTTTGTTTTCATTTTAGATCTGAAGCCGTGTCGCCTTTTTCTAACAAGTCTGCTTGGTTGATATGTTCTTTTCATAGGTAATATTAAATATTAAAATTTTCGGGTAGTTATAGAAAATATATATGTATAAGTACAGAAAATTTTTATAATACTTCGCATATGGAAAATACAAAAAAATTAAAAATTTATTTAGGTATTTC